>Ga0194120_10000436_pt1 | contig 78755 bp, 65 predicted proteins | sample TA2MahCa65mmetaG_FD_148642 | JGI IMG/M metagenome (GOLD analysis project Ga0194120, IMG submission 148642) | Freshwater microbial communities from Lake Tanganyika, Tanzania - TA2015019 Mahale Deep Cast 65m | ecosystem: Environmental > Aquatic > Freshwater > Lake | place: Tanzania: Lake...
CCGTGGACAGGCGGAAGAAGGGAAACGCGGCGAGGAACAGCCCCAGTCCCCAGATGATCGCGCCGCGCCGCCCGATGGCGGCCAGCGACGCCGGCCGAGTACCCAGTCCGATGGCCGTCCCGACGATAAAGAGGAAGAACGGGAAGATGAGATCGGTGGGGGTCCAGCCATGCCACTCGGCGTGGAGCAGCGGACCGTACACCGTGCTCCAGTCGCCGGGGTTGTTGACGATCACCATGCCTGCCACGGTGAGACCGCGAAAAAGGTCCAGCGATCGGAGGCGCATGCCTTACTGCGGCTGTTTCAGGCGCTCCAGGATGTCGCCGAGCCGACGAATCTCTTCGCCGTATTTCGCCCAGTCGCCGGCGCGCTGCGCGTCAATGGCGCGCTGATACGTCTCGCGGGCTTCCATGGCCAGCCGCTCCCAGCCGGCTCGATCGGTGATCGGCGGCGACGGCGGCGGCACGGCCACACCCGTGACGCCGGCTGCCGCTGGCCTGGCCGGCGGCGGCGCCGTGGCCGGTCCTCCGAACAGCCGCGCCAGCGCCTGATCGAGCGTCGGCTCCATGACGATCCGGTTCTGATGCGCGACGATGACGCGGGTCAGCTCGGGGATGCGTCCAGCCTGCGAGCGGAGGTAGAGCGGACGCACGTAGATCAGCGACTCCTCGATGGGAATCACCATCAGCGTGCCCTGAATCACCGTCGAGCCCTGCTGATTCCACAGCGTGATCTGCGGCGAGATCACCTGGTCCTGGTTGATGCGGCCGACCACCTGCTGGGGGCCGAACACCAGCGTCTGCTTGGGGAAGGCGAACACCTGCAGCTTGCCGTAGTGCTCGCCGTCGCTGCGCGCCACCATCCACGACGCCAGGTTGTCGCGACGCCGCGGCGTGAACGGCAGCATCTGGATGAACTCCGCGGTCTGTTCGCCGGGGATCTTCATCATCGTGTAGTACGGCTCCATCCGGCGGCTCTCGCCGCCGCTGTCCACCGCCGGCGCTTCCCATTGGTCTTCCTTGTTGTAGAACACCGCGGGATTGGTCATGTGATAGGTCGCAAACACCGACGCCTGGAGCTGGAAGATCCCCTCGGGATAGCGCACGTGGCTGCGCAGGTCGGCCGGCATCTCGTCCAAGGGACGCATCAGGCTCGGGAAGATCTTCGTCAGCGACTGCGCGATCGGATCGGTGGGCTCGGCCGCGTAGAAGGTCACCGATCCCTGATAGGCGTCGACCACCACCTTCACCGAGTTGCGGATGTAATTGACGCCGCCCGCCGCGGAGGAGTACGGGTAGCGCTGGGTGACGGTGTAGGCGTCCTGGATCCAGAAGATGCGTCCGTCGCTCACCACCGGATACGGATCGTCATCCAGCACCAGGAACGGCGCGATCTTCTGCACGCGGCGGCGAATCTGGCGATCGAACATCAGCCGGCTCTCGCTGGTGATGTCGTCGCTCAACAGGATCTGGTAGTTGCGGAAGTGCGCGGCGAACAGCAGCTTGCGCCACAGCGATCCGATCGGGACGCCGCCGGTGCCGCTGTACTGGTTGTAGACGTTGTCTTCGCCCTTGGGATAGTGAAACTCCTGCGCCCGCGTGCGGACGATCACGTAATCGTTGGCCAGTTCGCCGAAATAGATGCTGGGTTCGGTGATCGGCAGGTCCACCGAGGTGACCGGCGGCAGGTCCTGGACGAACAGGACCGGCAGCCCTTCGGCGGTGACCTGGTTGACCGGCCCGAGCGTCAGGCCATGGCCGTGGGTGAAGACCAGCCGCTCGTTGACCCAGGTGCGATTGGGTAGCGCCGACGGATTGAGCTCGCGCACCGACAGCATCACCTGCCGGTTCTGCCCGTTGATGCGATAGCGGTCGTTGTCGACGGAGACGAAGTCGTAATAGGTCCGGATTTCCTGGATCTGTCCGAAGGTCTCGAGCAGCGGCTGGTGGTCCCACAGCCGTACGTTGTCGAGCGTGGCGCGATTGGCCTCGATGTCCTGCCGTGTCAGCGACGCTTCGGCAGGAAGCTCGCGCTCCTCGACGCGATCGAGCCCGAACGCTTCGCGGGTGGCGGCGATGTTGTATTCCATGAACGGCGTCTCGCGCACCTGCTCGTTCGGGGTCACGACAAACCGTTGCAGGACGCCGGCGTAGGCCTCGCCGCCGAGCAGCACGAGTGCGTAGACGGCGGCGGCCGCGATGAGATGACGGGGCGACGATCCCACCGCGGTGGCGAGGGCGAGGCCGGCCGACACGACCGACGCAATCGTCAGCGCCAGCGCCGCGGGCATGCGTCCGTGGACATCGGCGTAGCCGGCGCCCTGGATGATGCCCGACGGCGACACAATCTCCTGCAGGCGCCCGAGCCACGCGCCGAGCGCCAGGATCAGGAACAGGCCGACCGCCAGCCATGACAGGTGACGGCGCGCGCGGTCCTCGATGCGCACGCCGAACGGGCTCAGCGCAATCTGGCCGGCCGCAAAGTAGAGGGCGGCCGTACCAATGGCGGCCAGCACCACCAGCCCGAACAGGAAGGCGCGCAGCAATTCCAGCGCGGGCAGGGTGAACACGTACATCGCCGCGTCGTGGCCGAGCACCGGGTCGGCCTTGCCGAACGGCACCTGGTTCCACCAGGCCAGCAGCGGCATCCACTGGCTCGAGACGAACGAGGCCAGCAGGAACGACCCGATGGCGGCCAGGACCAACACCACCGGTCGCACCTGATCGCGCGTCGGCAGCGCCATCGTGAAGCCTTCGCGGGTCGTGAAGGTCAGGGGCGCCGCTGACATGGAGGCCAGCGCCAGCCGCGCGTGGGCGGTCAGCCAGGCGACCGCAATGACGAACGCGACGCCCCAGGTGATCGCCCGGGCCGTGATCTCGGTGGAGTAGACCTGCTGGAAGCCCACTTCCCCGAACCACAGCCAGTCGGCGACGAAATCCAAGGAGGCCGGCAGCACGAAGAAGATGGCTGCGCCCAGGGCCAGGACAATGGCGCGGATGCTCACGAGGGAAGTCTACCGCCTGAGCGCACGTCCGCTCCATCGCCAATCTCGAACTGTTCCCTCGAAAATTCGGTCATTCCCCGCGCTTGAGGCGGCGCAGCGTCCGGCGCTGATCGCGATCGGGCCGCGTTGGCGGGGTGGCGGCAGCCCGGTAGATGCGCTCGAGACGGCGGATCGCGATCTCCTCGGCGGTAGGCTGGGGCGTGCGGTCGTCGTAGAGCCGCCGCGCCTCGGCCCTGGCCACGTGTGTCCCGGCCACGCCGAGGACCGTGATGAACTGCCGGCGCCCCATCGGCCGATGGATCTCCATCTCATCGCCGATCTTCATGTCGCGGTGCGGCTTGGCGGCCTGGCCGTTGACGACTACCTTGCCCAGCTTGCAGGCTTTCTGCGCCTCGGAACGCGTCTTGAACAGGCACGCCACGTCGAGCCACGTGTCCAGTCGAACATGAGCCACGTGGCCAGCTTAATGCACCACAAAGACGCGGAGCCACGGAGCCATTTCTGGGAAATGCGATAGCCGCTAAGGGGCACTGGCGTTGTCCCAAGAAGTCTGTGCCTCCGTGTCTTCGTGGTGCATTTAGAATCTGGACCAATGGCCAAGCGACCGCACTCATCACTGGTATTGGACGGACCCGAACGCGCGCCGGGGCGCGCCATGTTGCACGCCGTGGGTTTTACGCGCGCCGATTTCGCCAAGTCACAGGTGGGCGTGTGCTCGACCTGGAGCCAGGTGACGCCGTGCAACGTCCACATCGACGGCCTGTCGCGGCACGCCGCCGCGGGCGTCGACACGGCTGGCGGCAAGGCGGTGATCTTCAACACCATCACCGTGTCGGATGCGATCTCGATGGGCACCGAGGGCATGAAGTACTCGCTCGTCTCCCGCGAGGTGATTGCCGACTCGATCGAAACCGTGATGGGCGCCGAAGGCTTCGACGGCCTGGTGGCGATTGGCGGCTGCGACAAGAACATGCCGGCGTGCGTCATGGCCATGGCCCGATTGAACCGGCCGGCGGTGTTTGTCTACGGAGGAACCATCCTGCCCGGCACCTTTCAGGGACGCGCCGTGGACATCGTGTCGGTCTTCGAGGCGGTTGGGCAGCACGCGGCTGGGAAGTTGAGCGATGCGGCGCTGGCGGACCTCGAGCAACACGCCTGCCCCGGCGCAGGATCGTGCGGCGGCATGTATACGGCCAACACCATGGCCTCGGCCATCGAGGCGCTCGGGCTGAGTTTGCCGAACAGTTCAGCGCAGGCCGCCGTCTCGGATGACAAGCGACAGGATTGCGCGCGTGCCGGCGCCGCGGTCGTCGACCTGATTCAGCGGAATATCCGGCCGCGCGACATCCTGTCGCGCAAGGCGTTCGAGAACGCGATCGTCACCATCAGCGCGCTGGGCGGCTCCACCAACGCGGTACTGCACCTGCTGGCGATTGCACACGCGGCCGGCGTCAAGCTGTCGATCGACGATTTCACTCGCGTTGGCAAACGCGCTCCGGTGATCGCGGATCTGAAACCCAGCGGCAAGTTCGTGATGGCCGAACTGATCAAGATTGGCGGTCTGGCGCCGCTGATGAAGCGCCTGCTCCAAGCCGGACTGCTGCACGGTGACGCCATGACCGTGACCGGGAAAACGCTGGCTGAGAATCTGGGCGACGTGGCCGACTATCCAGCCGGTCAACAGATCGTCAGATCACTCGATCAACCGATCAAGCCGACCTCGCATCTGGTGATCCTCGGCGGCAACCTGGCGCCCGATGGTGCGGTCGCAAAGATCAGCGGGAAGGAAGGTGAGAGGTTCACCGGCAAGGCGCGCGTGTTCGATCGTGAAGAAGACGCGCTGGCGGCGATCCTGAAGGGCCGCGTCACCAAGGGCTCCGTGATCGTGATTCGCTACGAAGGGCCGCGCGGCGGCCCCGGCATGCGCGAGATGTTGTCGCCGACGTCGGCCATCATGGGCCGCGGACTCGGCAGCGACGTGGCCTTGATCACCGACGGCCGCTTCAGCGGTGGCACGCACGGCTTCGTCGTCGGTCACATCACTCCAGAAGCGTTTCTTGGAGGTCCATTAGCGCTGGTAAAGAACGGCGATCGCATCACCATTGACGCGCGCCGGCGGTTGCTGACGCTCGATGTGGCGACGAAGGAGCTGACGGCGCGGCGGCGCGCGTGGAGGGCCCGCAAGCCGCGTTACGCGCGCGGCGTACTGTCGAAATACGCGAAGTTGGTGTCGACGGCGAGCACCGGCGCGGTCACGGACTAATCCAAAATTCCGTAGACCGATCGTCCTTCGTCAACTCTGCTTGCAAGTAGTGGTCTGGAGCGCATACACTTCGGAGTCTTGTCGCAGGCGCGTCGCAGCTGTTTCGCACGAATTTCAATGTCCCTTGGTGCCTTCGTGTCCGGGGCCCACTGCAGTGGGTCTGGTCTCTTCGATTTGGAGGAATGACGAGTATGACGAACCTTGTGTCGCGGTGGTGCGTGGCGGCACTGCTGATTGTTGCATTGGCCACTAGTACTGCGTGGGCGCAGACGTTCACGGGCGGCCTTCGCGGCGCGGTGCGCGACGCCAACGGCGTCATTCCCGGCGTCACGGTGTCGCTGCTCAACACGGCGACGGGCGCCAGCCGTGATGCGGTATCGAACGAATCTGGCGAGTACAGCTTCACGGCTGTTCCTCCTGGCAACTACACGGTTCGGGCCGAGCTCTCGGGGTTCAAGACCTACGAGAACCAGAACATCCGCATCGCGGCCCAGCAGTTCATCACGCTGGACATCGCGCTCGAGGTCGGCCAGTTGCAGGAGACCATCACGGTCACCGGCGCGGCGCCGCTGATTGACACCTCCAACGCCACCGGCGGCGGCGTGATCAGCACCGAGCAGCTGTCGACGCTGCCGAGCGGCGGCCGGTCCGCGTTCCTGTTCGCGGTCACGCTGCCGACGGTGATCGCCACGGGCGACCCGCAGTTCAATCGCCAGCAGGATCAGACCAACGCGTCGCTGCTGTCACTGGGCGGCGGCACGCGCCGTGGCAACAACTACCTGGTCGACGGCGTGCCGGTGACCGACATGCGCAACCGCGCCTCCGCCAACCCGACCATCGAGGCGCTGGATGACGTGGCGGTGCAGGTGCACCAGTACGACGCGGAGGCCGGCCGCACGGGCGGCGGCACCTTCAACGTCGCGACGCGCTCGGGCACCAACGACTGGCACGGCAGCGGCTTCTACCAGACGCGGCCGCGCTGGGGCATGGCGAACAACTACTTCTCGGACAAAGCCGGCCTTCCGTTGCCGAAGACCTACTTCCACCTGGGTGGCGGCGGCGTGGGCGGCCCGATCGTCCGCAACCGGACCTTCTTCTGGTACGCCATGGAGGGCTACGGCTCCAACACCACGCGCAACTCGCCGTCGATCCGGCTGCCTACCACGCGCGAGCGGGCGGGAGACTTTTCGCAGACGACCGATTCGTCGGGTCGCCTCGTGGTGATCTACGACCCGCTGACCGGCGACGCCAGTGGCAACGGCCGGCAGCCGTTTACGAACAACATCATCCCGGCCGGCCGGCTCAACCCGATCGCCACCAAGATGCTGAGTTATCTGCCGACCCCGCAGCGGGATGTCAGTAACGGCTCGTCGAACTTCTCGAGCGTTGCCGAGATCCACGACCGCGCAATGATGTACACGGGCAAGGTCGATCATCGCTTCAGCGACGCGGTATCGTTGTCGGGTTTTTACCTCTATAACAAGACCGACGAACCGTGCGCGAACTACCTCGAGCCCGGCCTCAATGGCCCCAACCGGTTTGTCGATAACGGCGATTATCTGCTGCTTCGTCGCGTCCAAACCCTGGCGTTGAACAACACCTGGTTGCCCAGCAGCAACACCGTGGTGACGCTGCGCTACGGCTGGACGCAGTTCTTCGACGACGACACGCTGTCGATCGACTTCGATCCGTCGACGCTGGGCTTCGCGTCCGCGTACAGCAGCGCGATTCAGAAGAAGAAGTTCCCGTCAGTCGGCATCACGGACTACTACGGGTTGGGTGCGATCGATCCGTCGGATCGAAACTGGTATTCGTGGAGCGCGAACGGCACGGTGTCGAGACTGGTGGGACGACACACAGTCAAAGCGGGGGTCGACTATCGCAGGATGGGGAACGACACGCAGTCGTTCTCGGGCGGCGCCGGTAGCTTCCAGTTCGATCGGCGGTTTACCTCGCTCAATCCGCTGACCAACGGCGTGGACGGCGCGACGCCCTCCGGCAACGCGCTGGCCTCGCTGCTGCTTGGCTATCCCACTGGAGACTCCGGCAATCTCAGCCGCATCCTCGTCTCCGAGCCCGCCAATTACTTCGTGAATTACTTCGGCGGCTACATCCAGGATGACTTCCGCGTCAGCTCGCGCTTCACGATCAACGCCGGCGTGCGCATCGAGCACGAGGACGGGCTGCGTGAAGAGGAGAACCGGTTCACTGTCGGGTTCGACCGCACCGTCAATCCCGGTGGCGCGCTCGGCGCGGCCGGCGCACGCGGTGGTCTGATGTATGCCGGTGTCGGCGGCAACGCAACGCAGCAGGGCGACCAGCCGGCCATGAAGTTTTCACCGCGCGCTGGCTTCGTCTACTCGATCAACCCCAAGACCGTATTGCGCGGCGGCTACGGCATCTACCAGGCGCCGTGGAACTATCAGTTCGTCGGCGCGACCAACTACGGGCAGGTCGGCTACAGCCAGAACACGTTCATGGTCCAGGATCCGTTCAAACCGACCACCACGCTCACGAACCCATTCCCGACCGGTGTCGTGCGGCCGCGCGGGAATTCGAAGGGCGTTCTGGAGGGTTACGGCACCAACATCGAGTTCATCGATCAGGACAAGACCGCGCCGTACGTTCAGCAATACTCGTTCGACCTCAACCGCGAGCTGCCGGGTAACATGGCGATCGGCTTCGAGTACAACGGCGCCACCGGGCGCAACCTCGGGCTCGGCGGATCGAACGACGGCGTCATCAACATCAACCAGCTCGATCCGCGGCATCTGGCGCTCGGGGCGGCGGCGTTGAATGCGCAGGTGCCCAACCCGTTCGCCGGCCTGTTGCCCGGCACCAACTTGAACGGCTCCACGATCTCTCGCGCGCAGTCGCTGCGGCCGTTCCCACAGTTCGGCAACATCGTGATGCGTCAGAACACCAGCGGCAAGAACCAGTATCATGCCGCGATCGTCAAGCTCGAAAAGCGGATGAGCGGGGGCTGGGGTGGTCGACTCAACTACACCTACAGCCGCCTCAAGGACAACCAGTTCGGCGAGGGCAACGCCTACTCGGCGACCAATGGCAATGCGCCCAACGCCTACGACTTGGAATCCGAGTACGTCGTCGGCTTGCTCGACGTTCCGCACAAGCTGGTGTTTTCGCCGATCATCGAGCTGCCGTTCGGCGAGGGCAAGCGGTGGGCACAGAGCGGTGTGGCCGCGGCCATCCTCGGCGACTGGACCATCTCGTCGATCGTCGCGTTCGAGAGCGGGTTCCCGTTCTCGGTGGCCAACAGCTCCAACACGCTGTCGGCGTACGGCTTCCTGGTCCAGCGTCCGAACCTGACCGGATCGACGCTCGCGACCACCGGCAGCCGCCCAGAGCGGCTGTATGCGCCGCCCGTCAGCACCGCCACGTGGCTGGACTCGAGCGGGTTCGTGCACCCGGGCCTGACGCTCGGCAACGCGCCGCGGACCCTGACGGACGTTCGCACGCCCCACCGCAACAACTGGGACTTCGTCGCCACTAAGGATGTCCGGATGGGCGGCAGCCGGCGCGCCCAGATTCGTCTCGAGGTGCTGAACATCACCAATACGGTGAAGGCAGACGCGCCGACGACCACGCACGGCTCGGCGGCGTTTGGCCGTGTCAGCCGCCAGCGCGGCTTCATGCGCCTGACGCAGCTGATGTTCCGCTACTCGTTCTAACAGGGTCTTCGGGCTTGGGACTTGGGTCCTGGGCCTCGGTTGCGAAGTTGCACCACGAGGGCGGCCTTCACGGGCCGCCCTCGTGGTGTACTGGCGTGTCATTGACATGTGTCATTCAGACACTAAACTGACACATATGACCAAGACGCAGGTCTATCGACGCGACAAAGAACTGGAGGCGCTGCGAAACGCCGCCGACCGAGCTGGCCGCAGCGTTGCCGATCTGGTTCGCGATGCCATCCGGCAGGTGTGGCTCCGTCCTGGAACCGCTGGCCCGGTGGCGATCTGGTCCGGCCCATTGCGCCGCACATCCGTGGGCCATGACAGCATTTTCGACCAGCCCTGAGCGATCGACGGTGCCGCCGGGGATCGGGCCTGGCCTTATTTCGAGCGGTCCGACGTGCACAAGCTGTCTGCCGTTGATGCGCTCAGCTTCGTGCTGATGGCCGACCGTCGCATCACGATCGGGTTCGCCTTCGATTCCCATTTCCCGTCCGCCGTGTGTCGAATGACCGGCTGAGCCAACGGCATGATCCGTCCCACGCTTCTCGTACTGCTGGCGGCATCTGGCGCCGTGCTGGGGGTCTCCACCGACGCCCAGGCCCCAGGGCCCAAGCCTCCCACCTCCGCCAGGGCGACGGTGGGCAAGCCAGCCCACACCGCCGAGGCAGAATACCAGCGAGGCGTGACCTGGCTCCACAGCTTTATGTACGAGGACGCGATCGATGCGTTCCGCGCCGCACAGAAGATCGATCCGTCCTTTGCCATGGCCTACTGGGGCGAGGCCATGAGCTTCAGCCAGCCGCTGTGGTTCTTCGAGGAACCGGACAAGGGCAGAGCCGCGCTGGCCAGGCTTGGCAAGACGCCCGCGGAACGAATGGCCAAAGCCATGACGCCTCGTGCGCAGGGATTCATGCGGGCTGTTGAGGCGCTGTTCGGTTCCGGCGAGAAGCCGGCGCGCGCCGCGGCGCACGCCAAAGCAATGGCACGAGTGGCCGCCGAGAATCCGGCCGACGACGACGCGCAGACCTTTTATGCGCTCGCGCTGCTGGCCACCATGCCGCGCGGCGATGCGGCGCTGCCGATTCGCCGACAGGCCGGCGCGATCGCCGAACAGGTGTTTGCGCGCAATCCCAAGCATCCGGGCGCCGCGCATTACATATTGCACGCCTACGATCACGGCACCCTGGCTGCCAGGGCGCTGCCGGCGGCACGCAGCTACGCCAGGATCGCGCCGGGGGCGAGCCATGCACTCCATATGCCCGCGCACGCATTCCTGCAATTGGGTTTCTGGGATGAGGCCGCGGCCAGCGATGAAGCGTCGTGGGACGCGTCGATTGCGTGGGCAAAGCGGCGTGGATTGCCAAGCACCAGCCGCGATTACCACAGCCTGGCGTGGCTGCAATACGAGTGGACGCAGCAGGGAAGGTTTTCGAAAACCAAGGAGGCCATTGCGCTCGTGAATGAAGCGCTGAGGGCGTCGTCCGCCTCCGCCACGGCTGCGGCGGGACAGCATGCTCCGGCTTCGCCGCAGCACGCGGGCGGGCATGGCTACGGCGAAGGCGGTTCGACTCCGCTCACCGCCAGCAGCGAGATCGGGCGCGGGAACACCGAAGCCAACCTGCGCAACGATCGCGGCTCGATGCGGGCACGCTACATCATTGAAAGCGAGCGCTGGCAGGAGATGAAAGGGCAGTCGACCTTCGACAACATCGAAGAGCTGTTCGCGCTCGGGCTCAGCTCGGTCAACCTCGGCGATGCTCCGCGCGTGCGGGTGGTGATCGATGAACTTCGGAAGGCGGCAGCCCCGTCCCAGCCTGCCGGCCTGCGCGAGCAGGCCGACGTGATGTGGCGGCAAATGGAGGCGCTCGATCTGTTCGCCCAGGGCCGCCACGCGGAAGCGTTCGCCACGCTGGACCTGGCGGCGGCGCTGCAGAACCGGATGCCCAGGCCGATCGGCCGGCCGTTTCCGGTCAAGGACGTCAACGAGTTGTATGGCGAGCTGTTGCTGCAGGTGAATCGCGCCAGTGAAGCCGTGCAGTGGTTCAGCCGCTCACTGGCCAGGACGCCGAATCGCAGCCGGGCGCTGTTCGGGTTGGCGCGGGCCCATCGCAACGCCGGCGACGCGGTCAACGCCCGCGCCGCCTACCAGCGATTTCTCACCAATTACCGGCTCGCCGACCCCGGCTTGCCGGAGGTCTTCGAGGCGAGAGACGCCGTGCGGTGATGACGGCGCGGCTGTGGAGCGCCGACGACGGGCGCGTCGCCGTCAGACCTCTTCGATCCGGACCTGCCGCATGTAGTACAGCGACTTTAACCGGCGCTGCGGCACCGACTGGTCGGCAACCTCGAGCGCAATATCATAGGGGCCGGGCTGTGACGGTTTCCAGGTGAAATCCCAGAGCTGCCACATGGTGTGCGTCTTCGGCGCCGGACAGATGGTGAACGGCGTGAATGGCTGATCGGTCCCGCCGAAACGAATCTGCAGTCGATCGACCACCTTCGTTCCGCCCCACACGATCCCGACGAAGCGGTACTCGAGGCCATTGGGGCCCTTGCGCTTCTCGCAGCGGATAGGAGTCGCGGCAGTCTGGATGTCGGCCGGCGCGTAGTCGCGGGCGTACTTATGCGGTGCGCTTTGATGCGTGCGCGCGGCGAACTCGACCATTTGTGAGGTGGCGGGTTCGTCCGGTCCGACCAGCCTGATTTCGTTGACCCACTTGATCCACGAGCAGCCGTACCACCCCGGGACGGCCAGGCGCACCGGCTTGCCATGATCAGGGGGCACCGGCACGCCGTTCATGCGGATGGCGAGGAAGGCGCCGATCTTCTCGAGATCGGCGAGCGGGAAGACCCAGCTGGCGCCGACGATCGATCGCTGCGAGATTTGACCGACGTGGTCGTAGCCGCTGACGAGAATCGCGGTGGCGTCCTTGGTCGGTGTCAGTCGAGCGACGAGCTCGGTCAGCGGGATCCCGTCCCATTCGGCCACGCTCATCAGGCCGAAGTCGCGATTGCTGCCGTTGCCCGAGCACTCGAACAGGTGCGGTCCCATGCTCTTCGAGAGGTTCGTGAAGTCATCGAGCCGCAGCACCGCCGGGGCGGCCAGCATGCCGCTGGTCTCGAGCGTCCACGGGCCCTGATGGTTGGCGGCGGCCGGCGGAATCTCGGTGCGGATGTAGGCGAGCTCGTTTGGCGTGATCAGCTTGTTCGGCTCGAGCAGCGAGAGGTCGGTGTCGAGGCGCGCATCGAGGCCGGTGCCGTCGTATTTCAGACCGAAGTGCGGGGGCAGGATGCGATTGCGGAACAGCGGCAGGGTGCCCACGAGCTGTCCGGCGGCGCCGCCCTTGGCGCAGGGGACATCGGCGGCCATCCTGGCGAGCAGCGCGTCCGGTTCCCAAAGGGTGGCTGCGCCCGTGGCGGCCAGCATTCCCAGCATCTGTCGGCGTGAAGGCTCAGCCTGAGCAGGGTCGAAGCGCGTCATGCGCGCCATTATACTGGTGGCATGAAATCCGGTTTGTCGCTGGTTGTGACGGTGCTGGGGCTGGCTACGCTGTCGGCGCAGCAGCCAACGTTTCGCGCCGGGGTGACGCTTGTCACCACCGATGTCATTCCACGCGGGGATCGCGGCCAGTTCATCGCGGATCTGACCAGGGATGACTTCACCGTCCTGGAGGACGGCGCGCCACAGAAGATCGAGTCGTTCGTGATGGTGCAGGGGGGGCGCACCTTCAACCTGCTCACGCCGTCGTCCGCCGCCGCAGCGCCGGACGGTCTGGTGCTGCCGCAAGCTCGGCCGACCACGTCCGATGCGGTCGGCCGCGTGTTGCTGATCGTCGTCGACGATCTGCACTTCGAGCCTGAGCTCACGCCGCACGTCCGCAGGCTGATGCAGACGATTGTCGACACGCTGCTGCACGAAGGAGATCTGGCAGCGGTCGTGTCCACGGGTCCGTCGTTCATCGAGACGGGTTTGACCTACGACCGGAAGATCATTGCCGAAGCGGCGAAAAAGATCCGCGGGTCTGGGTATCTGGCCGCCGAAATCTTCAAGATGCTCGAGAACTCGCAGGGACCTGGAGACATTCGCAACAAGGCCCAGATGGCGTTTTACACCGCCTACGGCATCCTCGCCGACCTCGAGCAGGTGGCCAATCGCCGCAAAGCCGTTCTGTACATCAGTACCGGCTACGATTTCGATCCGTTCGCCGAAGGCCGCAACAGCCGCGACCGGATTATGGGCGGCCGCTTTTCCGATCCGTTGCGCTTCCTGGTTGACCAGGAGAACCCGTACTTTTCACTGGGCCGCGTCACCTCCGACATCGATCTATTCCGGCTGACGCGCGAGTTGACGCTGGCGGCCAACCGCGCCAACGCCTCCATGTACACGATCGATCCGCGTGGCCTTGCCGGAACCACCGACGCGGGGCAATACGTCGATCAGAGCGAGTGGCGCACGTATATCCAGAAGACCACCAGCACGTTGAAATACCTGGCCGAAGAGACCGGTGGGTTCCCGATTGTCGACACCAACGACTTCGAGGGCGCGCTCAAGCGCGTGGATGCCGAAACGAGCGATTACTACGTGCTCGGCTACTACTCGAACAATCCTGACCCCGCTCACCGGTCGCGCTCACTGGAAGTCAAGGTCAACCGTCCAGGTGTGAAGGTGGCCGCCCGCAGAGGCTATTCGCTGAAACCCGACGGCAAGCCGCCCAGGCCACCGGCAATCAAGAAATAGCGTTCGCCCACACGACTCCGCCGACCCGCTAGTTCAGTTGATCCAGCCAGGCTGATAGCAGCGACGTGTGCGGCCCGCGGCCGGCCACGTAGCGCGCTCCTTCACTGCGGAGCCGCTCGGCGGCGCCGCGATCGCCGCCGACGAACTGCGCGTAAAGCGCGTGGACCAGCAGCCATCGCAATTCGGTGTTCTCCGGATCGTGGACCAGTGCCGCGTCGAGCATCGCGACCGCCTCGGCGTTGCGCCGTAACGCAATGCGTGTGGCGGCCAGCGTGCGTGCCGCGGCCGGATCACCGATGACGTCGTCGGTCTCGGCGATCGCGCTCGCGGCTCGCGTGAAGTCCTTCTGGCGCAGGTAGGCGTCCGCGATCAACCGGTCGACCACCCGTTTCGGTACCGCGCCGTCGCTGGCGGACGCCCACGCGATCACGGCGTCGGCGTCCCGATTCTGCATCGCGCGCGCGGCGCCGATCAGGAAGTGCACGGGCGCCGGCGGTGTGTCGGCCTGCATCGCCCACTCGAACTGCCTAATCGCGCCAAGATCGGCGAACGACAGCAACCCCAGGCCGGTCAGAGCGGCACGAACGCCGCGTTCCGGCTCCGGCACAGCCTCGGCAATCAACAGGTCAGCGAACCGGCCCGCGCGAGCCGATTCGAGAGCTCTACTTAGTGCCGGCGACGGCGTGGCAGGCGCGAGACGATCGATCAACGCCGCCACGATTGGAACCCGCAGCGCGTCGGTGATAGTGAAGCGTGTGGCAAGCGGCGGCGCTTCCGCGAGCAGGCTGGTGGCAGTGCCGATGACACGGAAGTCGACGGCGCTACTGACGATGCTGCCCGACAGCTTATCTTCCGCGGCGATGCGCAGGCGATAGTCGCCGCGGGGGATTGTGGACAGCGGCGCCGACAGCGCCGCGATCACCGGCTGACCTTGCCGAATATCGAAATCCGGCGGCATGGTGCTGTCGTTGTAGATGAGCGGCGAGAGCGCCGCCACGGGTTCCTCGCGTGCGCCCGTCATCCGCACGATGCGAAGCTCGACGCGAATGTCGGGCTTGCCCGTTGCCGACGGCATCGCGTTGACGATCTGGAACGCCACGGCCAGCCGCTCGTGCGGCGCGAAGACCGCATCGCGCGCCGGCAGAATGTCGGTGACGCCAATCGTGTACGGGTGCGAGCGCTGCTCCAGCGCGGTGTAGGGCACCGGCCGCACCCCGATTTGATCGGCGATGATCACGCTGCTCAACCCGAACTCGACCTTCGCCGGGGCGAGCTGCAGGCTCTGACGCGCGACGTGAACCGTGGCTTTGGCCGCGGTCTGCGACGCATCGGCCCACGCGATGAACAGGGTGTAGCTGCCCGGCCCCGACGTCAGCGCGCGTTGAATCGTCCGGCTGCCGTCGCCGAATCGGGCCGGTACCCCCACTTCGAAGTCCTCGAACGGAAACCGGTCGGCGGCCAGCGCGCCCTCGCCCGCGAGGGCGGCGCGCCGCTCTTTCTCCTCTTTTTCGCGCCGTTGCCGCGCCCGGTCGCGCTGCATCGCCATGGTCTGCAGATCCGTCGATCCAACCGACGCTCCGCCGCGCGCGGCGATGGCGCCGGCGCCCAGCACGGGCATCTCGCCGATCGCCATGCCGCCACGGCGCGGCAGCAGCCGCGGATCTGTGCGCGATCCCTGAAGCCATTCGCGGACCAGCGACCGCTCCGCCAACGTCGTGACCCCGGCAGCCGGTGTGGTCGCCAGGCGCACGTAAACCAGGAGTGGCCGCTCAGCGAGCGCGGCGGCGCCGGGGATGACCGATACGGCCAGGTAATGCGATCCGTCGGAGGCGCGTAGCACGTGCGTGAGCCAGGTGTGGTCAACCGGCGTCGTCGCGGATCTGGCGTCATCGACGGCCGTGACCAGCTTCTGCAGCAGCTCGCGCTGCTGGCGGGAGAGCTCCTGCGCCGACGCGGTGGTCGCCAGAGCCGGCGCGCAAAGACATGTCGTGACAATTACTGTCGGCAGTAGGTGCGCGAGCAAGCTTGTGTGGGCCATGCGCGTCCAGTTACACTTTCGAGCGTTTCTATCATCCAAACCCATGCACCGCAACATATTCACTCGCTGTTGTACCGGCTCATTGTTTCTCTGCTTTCTGAGCCTTCCCTGGCCCTCCACGGTTTCCGCACAAACGCCCCAAGCGCCCACATTGACGGCCGGTAAGCTCGATTCGTCTGCCGAAGGTCCCGTGATCGACGGCCGGGTCAACGAAGCCGTCTGGGGCACGGTGCCGCCGCACGCGACGTTTACGCAGCAGGATCCTGTTGAAGGCGCCCCGGCCTCCGAGAAAACCGAGGTCCGCATCCTCGTCGGCAAGGGCAACGTGTATGTCGGCATCATCGCCTTCGACAGCGACCCGTCGAAGATCATCGTGTCGCAGTCCAGGCGCGATGCGTCGCTCACCGAGACCGACTCGATCGTGATGGTGCTTGATACCTTCAACGACAGCCAAAACGCATTTGTTTTCGGCACCAATCCGCTCGGAATCGAGTATGACGGCCAGGTGGCACGCGAAGGGCAGAGCAGCGGCGTGTCCTTCGCCGGTGGCGGCGGCGCCGGCACGCAGCGCGGCGTCATCAGCGCCTTCAACCTGAACTGGGATGGCGACTGGATGGTGCGCGCGCAGATCACCGAGCGCGGTTGGGAGGCGGAAATGGCCATCCCCCTGAAGACGCTTCGCTATCGGACCGGGCCGAGCGAGACCTGGGGTGTCAATCTGCTGCGCAACATCCGTCACAAGAACGAGCAGGTGTACCTCGCGCCGATTCCCAGGGGCTTCGACATTTATCGCGTGTCGCTGGCGGCCAAGATGAACGGCCTGGACCTGCCGCCGCGCCGGGACATCAAGTTGCTCCCCTACGCGCTCGGCTCGGTGAACAAGGACTTCACCCGCGCCGCCGGCGATCAGGTCGCCAGGAACGGAGATGTCGGCCTTGACCTGAAATGGGGGATTCGCCCCAACGTGACGCTCGACGCGACGGTCAACACCGACTTCGCACAAGTTGAGGCAGACGAAGAGCAGGTCAACCTGACACGCTTCGACTTGTTCTTTCCTGAGAAACGCCCCTTTTTTCTGGAGAATGCATCCACGTTTCAGTTCGGGCAGCCCCAGAGCATCGATTTGTTTTTTTCACGTCGGGTCGGTCTTTCCGCGGGGGCACTGCCGATTGACATTCTTGGCGGCGGCCGGTTGAGCGGCAAGATGGGCGGCTGGAACGTGGGCCTGCTGAACATCCAGGCAGACGACGTCGAGGACGCCAGAGGCAACACGGTTGGCCCCTCGAACAACTTCAGCGTCGTTCGCCTGCAACGCGAAGTCGGCCGCTCGAGCTACGGAGCGATCTTCGTCAATCGACAGGGGTTCGGACCGGCGGCGGTGGCGGAAGACTGGAACAGAGCCTTTGGCGTCGACGCGAACATTCTGTTGAATCAGAATTCCCGGCTGTCGGCCTTTCTCGCGCGCACGGACACGCCGCAGAACCGTCGGACCGGCCCGCGGGGCACGGGCTACTCCGGCCGCGCGTTCTACAACTACACCGACAATGTCTGGCAGGTTTCGGGCGGATACTCCCAGGTCGACCGGAACTTCAACCCGGAAGTCGGTTTCTTGCCGAGGCGCGGCTATCGACGTCCGGAATTCCGGCTGTACTACCAGCAGCAGTCGAAGCGCATCGCGTGGGTTCGGCGGGTTGCCCCGCACATCTCGTACAACTCGTTCTGGGATATCGAGACCGGCAAACGGCAGTCGGAGGCCTGGCACATCCATCCGTTCGAGATTCAGCCCAGGCAGGGTGGCCGCTTCGGATGGTTCGTGGACTACACGCGGGACAATCCGACATCGCCCTTCATGGTCTACAACCGCGACGGGCGGCGTGTCACGATCCCGGTGGGCGAATATTCCTGGCACCAGCATGCGTTCGAGTATTTCCACAACCCGAGCGCGCGCGTCACGGGAACCATTCGGGCCCGCGTCGGAAAGTACTATGACGGCGATTTCAACGGCGTCGAGATCACGAGCGATTACCGCATTACGCCGAAGATCACGGCGAGCCTGGGCTGGATACGTCAGAACATCGACCTGCCATACGCTTCATTCCACAACGATTTGGTGCCGATCAAGGCGAATATCTCGTTCACCACGCTCATCAACCTGTCATCGCTGCTGCAGTACAACGGCCAGACGGGGCAGTTCTCATCGAACCTCCGCTTCGCCTGGCTCAACCGCAGCGGCACCGGGCTGTTCGTGGTGTTCAACGACAGGCGGGACTTGCTGAGTTCCACGGCCGTCGAAGCGCTCGGCCGGTCGTTCGTGGTCAAGTTCACGAGGCTGGTTGATTTCTAGGCCAATAGGCCAATAGGCCAATAGGCAAATAGGCGAATAGGCGAATAGGCCCCTAGGCCCTAGGCTTTAGTCCACCCGGCCTCGTGGAGCACCGGCGTGAGGCTTCGGAATCGATTGACATTAATTTGTCATTCATATGACACTGCGCGTGCCGAGGCAAAACCGCTCGGCACTCCCAACATGGCCGCCGTTGACGCCGCGAAGGTGGTGTCCAAGCTTGACGCCTCCCGGTGCACGCCGCGCCGCGTGCGGCAGGGCATTTCGGCCTGGGTCGCCCGTGTCGTCCTGACCTGCCTCCGCGACGACATCGTCCGCGCATTCAAGTCGGCGGCGGCGCTAAGCCTGTCGGTCAACGGCATCCGCGGCCGACTGGAACCGACGCTCAGATCACGGCCGGCCTCGGCGGTGGGATGGGTATCGCTTTGCGACGTCTGGAAGGGGCTCGAAGGCGAGATCGGCTTACTCCGCGACGCCAAGCCGACGGTCTGGATGTGGGCTGAAGTCCCATGTCACGCCGTAAAGCACTCAACGTCCGGCACCCCCGCATGACCACTGCCGGGGCCATCTTCGTCGGCCGAAAGGCGGGCGCCGGGAAGGCCAAGGACGGCGACGTTCGTGGCTTGCTGCGGGAATACCTTTCCGCGCTCCACGAGGGCACCGACACGCTGGTGCTCGAGGAACTTGGTCTCTGCCAGGGTGATGTCCGGGTAGACGTGGCCGCCGTCGACGGCGAACTGTCCGGATACGAAATAAAGAGCCCGTCCGACACAATGGCCCGGTTTCCCAAGCAGTGCCGGGTCTACTCGAAGGTCGTCGACCGCGCCTGGATTGTGGCGCCGCTGAAGACCCTCGCCAAAGCGGACGTGCCCGACTGGTGGGGGCTGATCGGCGTATTCGAGCTCGACGATCGGCTGGCCCTCCGCCTGGTGCGACCCGCGGCACCGAACCCGACGCTCGATCCGCGTTCGATCGCGCGCCTGCTGTGGCGCGATGAAGCCCTGGAAGTACTCAGAAACGCCGGCTGCGCCCGTGGCGTGATGACGAAGTCACGCCGGATGATCTGGAAGCGGCTGGTGGAAAAGGTGTCGCTCGACGACTTGCGTGCCGCCGTTCGCGCGGCGCTGAAGCGGCGGCCGGAGATGATTGAACTACTGGACTAGAAGCCCCTGATATACTTGAAAATCTCTCCTGACGGCCAGGTAGCTCAGTTGGTAGAGCATGCGACTGAAAATCGCAGTGTCGGCGGTTCGATTCCGTCCCTGGCCACCAACCTTCGCTCGGTCCATTCCGGATGCGGTTACGGGACGGCGTCAGCTTCCCCGTCAAGTAGACAGTCCTAATGGAGACTGCCCGGTTGATGAAGGCCTCGGCAGAAACGAGACGGGCGCGCCGGCCTTGGCCTGCTTCAAGACTGCGGTGATCTGCTCAACGGAAAAGCGCTTCTTCTTCACGGCACTGCCTCCTCGGCCAACGGGCCCGATTGTGCCGCAAAACTCACTCTCCAAATGAGCTGAGAAATGAGGAGCCCCTCACCCGCGGGACCATCGCGCCCAACCCCTGTCCAATTGCCATTGACGTTACGAAATGAACGAGGTGAGAGGGCGCCGTTTCCTGACCTTTCGACGATAGGCCGTATTAGGGGCCTCCCTCGAACGGCAGCTCGGCGTGTCCTTCCATGCGCAGGATCGGGGCTCTCCAGAATCCGCCGACCGTCTTTGCACGTCAGGCAAACTCCGCGAACGGCCCACAGCAGGTCAACAACGGCGTCTGGCTTCTTAGCCCTGGTCAATTCTCAATGAGCCGCCCTGGTCAGTTTCTAACGGGCGGCAACACGCCGGACCGCCCGTCATGAATCCGAGTGGCATCCGGTCCGCTCCCCGTCGACGGCTGAGCGAGTGCCGGCATGGCCACGGCCAATACACCAAACGATCACCCCAGGTCGCATCAGTCCACACGGTACCAGCGATTGCGCAATCGGGACGAACGCCGACACGAACCCCGGCAGGGCAGCATCACCAGCGTTTGCACGTGTCGGCGGCCGCGGTAATATTCGGGGGGCGTTCGTTTCAATGACGATAGCCCGAGGACCCTACGGTGCCTGGAGTCGCTGATGCACACGTTGTCGACCGAACTGGCTGACCTCTTCGCGCGTGATATCTCCAGGGTGATCCAGGAGATCGAGGCGTTTCCGGATACCCCATCAATCTGGCAGACCGTGCCCGGGGTGCCGAATGCGGCGGGGACGTTGGCGCTGCATCTGGAAGGCAACCTGCGCGAGTTCATCGGGCGCCAGTTAGGGCAGATCGCGTTCACGCGCGACCGGCCCCTCGAGTTCAGCGCGCGCGGGGTGGAGAAGTCGGAACTGATTGCCCGGCTCGAGGCGGTCAAAGTCTCGATACCTCCGGTGATCGCGCGGCTCACCGACGCGCAGCTCGGCGCCCACTTCCCCGAAGAGTACATGGGCAAGCCCATCGTCAACCGCCAGTTCCTGGTGCACCTGCTGGCACACTTGAACTATCACCTCGGACAGGTGGATTACCTGCGTCGAGTCGTGACCGGCAAGGCGGCGATCGATCTCGCCCAGCTGTAGCTATTGCAGCCACGCCGCGAACCGATCGATCGCGCGCTCGAGGCGCGGCTGCGCGTTCCCGGCCGTTGAACCTGCGTCAAGCCACACCGAGCGGTCGAGGCCGATCATCCGGCCGCCTGGCCATGCCAACGACCTGAGCGCGATGGTGCCGTCGAGACCGGGATACGCCAGCAGGATTTCAGAGCCGCTGTCGCACAGCAGTTGACTGGTGTGCACCGTGTCGGGCGGCATCCACTTCGCGCGGCCTGCAACCGTGGCGTAGAATGGCCGCAGCTGCTCTGCCGTGTGCGGCACCGGCTGCACCACGGGGTCGTGATGGCGCGTGCGCATCGGATGCTGCTCCAGCCACACCTGCATCGTCGTCAAGGCATGCGCCCAGCCCGACACGGTGCCTGAGAAGCCCGCGTCCCTCTTTGGATCTTCCGGGAAGCCCGAGTTGACAAGCCGCATCACGGTATCGCCGCCATCTTTCTCGATGGTGATTCCCATCAGGTATGGCATGCCGTCCGGCCCGTCGTCTCCCGCTGTGACAAAGGTCTTACCCGGCTCGGACTCGACGACCGGAATGTCCATCACGTAGCCGAAGGTGTCGAAGAATCACCGCATGGTGGTGCCGGCGTGGCCCATGCTTTCGGCCCGATCGATGAACCAGTTGGCCAGCTGCTGTGGATCGGCCCACGCCTCCCAGACGCGCTGGAGTGTGGACTTGATGCGAATCGACGTATCGATGATACGGCCGTGGTGCTTGCGGGTCGTCGGAGTCATGGTGAGCCTATCTGGGAGTGGGCTAACAGCCAGGCACCAGGCGGTACTGGCCGGCGCATGAGCGGTCGGCCGGCGGCGGAGACTGGCGAACGCGCGTGCGCCAGGATCTCACGGCGCAGCGGCTTGAGCAGCATGCCGGCCTTTGGGGCTTCGCGAATGACGGCGACGGGAGCCGCGGATCCGGGCACGGCGGGATGACACATTCGATAAATACATTTGTCAGATATCCGCTGGCGCGGTTCGACGCCACGGCCGGCCATGCGTCGACCGTGCAATTGCGGGAACCGCCGTCTAGGGATATAGTCGAAGGTTACGGGCGCGGCCGGATTCGCGCCTGTGTGCCTTCATCCTGAGACCATGCCGCCGGTAGAAGACGCTTCGACTCTCGTCATTCGTGGTGCCCGGACGCACAACCTGAAGAACGTCGATCTCACGCTGCCGGCAGGACAACTGATCGTCTTTACCGGCGTAAGCGGATCCGGCAAGTCGTCGCTTGCGTTCGACACCATCTACGCGGAAGGGCAGCGGCGCTACGTCGAGTCGCTGTCCGCCTATGCGCGCCAGTTCCTCGAGCGCATGGAAAAGCCGGACGTCGATCGCATCGACGGCATTTGCCCGTCCATCGCCATCCGCCAGAAGAACTCGGTCAGGAATCCGCGCTCGACGGTCGGCACCGTCACCGAGATCCACGACTATATGCGCCTGCTGTTCGCGCGCGTCGGGCGGACGATATGCCGATCGTGCCGACAGGAGGTCATCCGCGAAACGGCCGAAGTGGTCGCCACCCGGTTGCTGGCGCTGCCCGAAGGCACGCGGCTGATGCTGGGATTCGATCTGCCGGTGGTCGCGATTGCGGCCACCGAAACGGAAGCGGCCAGGGCCGCAGAAAGCGCCGACGGCGCAGATCACGACGAGCCATTTGATGCGGAACTGTCGGAGCCTGCTGCGGCCCTGTTGACTGAATCTGCGCCGTCTGTCGCCCTGGAGAACCTGCGGCGCAAGGGTTTCGGCCGACTGCTGCTTGGCGATCAGGCCGTCACCTTCGAAGACGTCGATCCCAAGGTCCTGAAGAAGATCACCGTCCTTCGCGTGGTCGTCGATCGCGTCAAGGTCGCCCCCGATGCACGGACCCGCATCACCGACTCCGTCGAGACCGCCTATGCGGAAGGCGGCGGCGCGGCGTGGGCGCTGCAGCTGCAGGATGCGGCCGCGCCAATCGAGCACCTGTTCTCTGAACGGTTCGAGTGCCGCACGTGCGGGATCCCGTACGAGGATCCGCAGCCCCGCTTGTTTTCGTTCAACAATCCGTTCGGCGCCTGCCCGACCTGCCACGGCTTTGGCAACATCATCGAGCTCGACCAGGAACTGGTCGTGCCCGATCAGCAGAAGTCAATCAACCAGGGCGCCATCGAACCGTGGACGAAGCCGCACTATCGCTCGCATCTCGCGGAACTGAAGCGTGCGGCCAAGGGCGGCAAGGTCCGGCTCGACGTGCCGTGGCACGACCTGACGGCGGAAGAAATCGCCTTCGTCATGGACGGCGACGCATCGACCGGCTCAGGGCCGGCGGCTGACTACGAAGGCGTGCGCGGATTCTTCCGCTGGCTCGAGCGCAAGAAATACAAGGTGCACGTCCGCGTCTTCCTCAGCCGGTATCGTGGATACCTGACCTGCCCGGATTGCGCCGGCACCCGCCTTCGCCGCGAGGCGCGCGATGTGCACGTCGGCGGCGTGACAATCGACCAGGCATCCGGACGGACCGTCAAGCAGGCAGAGAAGTTCTTCGCCGACCTGCTGCTCTCCGAAAAAGAAGCGGCCATCGCCGACAAGGTGCTGAAAGAGATTCAGCGCCGCCTCGGCTTCCTCCGGGACGTGGGGCTTGATTACCTGACGCTCGATCGGCTGTCGTCAACGCTCTCGGGCGGCGAGGCGCAGCGCATCAACCTGGCCACGTCGCTGGGCTCGGCGCTGGTCGGCACGCTCTATGTGCTGGACGAGCCGTCGATTGGTCTTCACACCCGCGATAATCAGCGACTGATTGCCATCCTGCGCCAGCTTCGCGACCAGGGCAACACCGTGATTGTGGTCGAGCACGACGCCGACATGATTGCCGTCGCCGATCACCTGGTGGACATGGGGCTGGGGGCTGGTGAGCATGGCGGCCGCGTGGTCTACTCCGGCACGCTGCAGGGGCTCACCAGCGAGTCGCGATCGCTGACGGCAAAGTACCTGCGGGGCGAGTTGAGCATCCCGATTCCGGCGTCGCGCCGCAAGGGCACGCCGCAGCGCATCAAGCTGTTCGGCGCGACCGAACACAACCTCAAGGGCGTCGACATCGAGATTCCGCTCAACACGCTGACCTGCGTCACCGGCGTGAGCGGCTCCGGCAAGTCCACGCTGGTGCACGACGTGCTCTACGCCGCGTTGAAGCGCGCCAAAGGTGATTGGGACCGGAAGGTCGGCGCCCATCAGCGCCTGGAAGGGCACGACTACATCAGCGATGTGGTGCTGGTCGACCAGACGCCGATCGGCCGCACGCCGCGCTCGAATCCGGTCACCTACCTGAAGGCCTTCGATCCGATCCGTGAACTGTTCGCGGCGACCAAGGATGCCAAGTCACGCGGCCTCACTGCGAGCCATTTCTCCTTCAATGTTCCCGGTGGACGCTGCGAAGCATGCCAGGGCGAAGGCGAAGTGCGCGTCGAAATGCAGTTCCTGGCCGATGTGTTCGTGCCATGCGAACAGTGCGATGGCCGCCGATTCAAGTCGCAGGTGCTCGACGTGCGCTACCGTGGCAAGAACGTCACCCAGGTGCTCGACCTGACGGTGCGCGAGGCGTTGACCTTCTTTGCGGCCACGCCCAAGGTGCTGCGCCGGTTGCAGGTGCTCGACGAGATTGGCCTCGGCTACCTTCGCCTCGGCCAGCCGGCGACGACGCTGTCGGGCGGGGAGGCGCAGCGCATCAAGATCGCCGCCCACCTGTCATCGCATGCCGGAGAGCGGTTGCTCTACATCCTCGACGAGCCGACCACCGGTCTGCACTTCGACGACATCGCCAAGCTGCTGGCGGCGTTCCGGAAGCTCCTCGACGCGGGGCACTCGCTGGTCGTCATCGAGCACAACCTCGACGTCATCAAGGTTTCCGACTGGATCATCGATCTCGGTCCCGAGGGTGGCGAGGAGGGTGGCCGCGTGCTGGCCATGGCCACGCCCGAGCAGGTCGCCCACAATCCAGGCTCGCACACCGGCAAATACATCCGGGAAGTGCTATCGTCCGGCAAGCTCCTCCAGACAGTCGGCCGGTAAACGACCATGCACATGTTTCGCGCCGTCGGCGAACGGTCGCGTGGCGGCCAGGCGCGTGCCTGCCTGGCCGAGCTCGGGTCGCCCGTGCCGTGATCCTGCCGGGTGATTTCTATCGACGTCCCACGCTCGACGTCGCGCGCGATCTGATCGGAAAAGTTCTGGTCTACAAGTCACCGCAGGGCGCCGCCGCCGGCGCAATCGTCGAGGTCGAGGCCTACATTGGCGAAGACGACCCCGCCTGCCACGCCGCGGCCGGTCTGACGGAGCGCAACGCGCCACTCTACGGCCCGCCGGGTCGCGCCTATGTGTATCTGAACTACGGCCTGCACGACATGATGAACGCCGTCACCGAACAGCACGGTCAGCCCGCGGCGGTGCTGATTCGCGCGCTGGAACCGCTCGAGGGCCTGGGCCTGATGCGCCGCCGGCGCGCCGCGGCACCATGGCGAACAGGCAAGCCGCCGGTGGTGGATCACGAGCTGTGCCGGGGACCGGGGAATCTCTGCCGCGCCATGGGCATCACGCTCGCCGACAACCGGCGGCGGCTCTCCCGCGGTCCGCTGACCATCCACGATCGCGGCCTGGCGATGGGGCCGATTGTGTGGAGCCCGCGAGTCGGCATCCGTGTCGGCACGGAACACGACTGGCGGGCCACCGTGCAGGGCCACCGGTCGGTGTCCGCGACTCGCAGCTAGGTATCTCGGTCCGCTGCAGCGCCGCGGGCGTAGGGGGGGTGTGCATGCGGCATCCGGATGCCCTTGGCATCCAGCGCCTGCTTGATGCGCCGCCGCAACTCGCGCGCGACATCGGCCTGTTTCATCGGCAGCGTCTTGATGCGGAACCGCACCACGACTTCGGAGCTCTTGAACGCGTCGACGCCAAACACCTCGAGCGGCTCGAGGATGCTCGAGGCAAGCGCCGGGTCCTCCCTCAGCTGCGCCGCCACCGCGCGCACTTCGTCGACGATCCGGTCGGTGTCCTGGTCGTAGTCGACGCCGACATCCACCACTGCATAGGCGTAGTGCTTCGACTTGTTGGCGAGCGTGCGGATCTCGCCGTTGGCGATGTAGTGCACGGTGCCTTCCACGTCGCGCAAGACGATGGTTCGCAGGTTGATCGCTTCGACGGCTCCACCAATACCGTTGATCTCGGCCGCGTCTCCCAGGCGCACCTGGTCTTCGGTGATCAGGAACAGCCCGGAGATGATGTCCTTCACCAGGGTCTGCGCGCCGAAGCCCACGGCCAGGCCCACGATGCCCGCGCCGGTCAGCACCGGCGTGATGTCGACGCCCAGCTCGCGCAGCGCCATCAGCGTGGCGGCGGTCCAGATCAGCACCGAGAAGAACCGCCGCAACGTGCCGCCCACGGTCTGCAGGCGCTTGCGCCACTCGATCGACTCCGGGTCGTCGCCGTCGGCGATCTCGTGCTCCGCGCTCCGGATGACCGAGCCGGCAAAGCGATTGGCCGCAAACGCCAGCAGCACCAGCAGGATGATGCGCGCGCCGTTCTGCGTCAGCCACTGCGTCAGGTCTTCGGGATGCAGGCCGACCCGCATCTCGACCCCCGCCAGGTCAAGCGCCGGGAAGGCCAGCACCAGCAGGCTGAGGACGAAGCTCACCCGCCGGACCGCCTTCACGGTGGTGTTGGCGATGGGTTGCATGTGGAACCGCTCGCCCTCGATGCTGAGGAGCAGCCGGCGGGTCAATGCGCCGCAGAGCAGCGCAATCGCCGACGCCACCAGGGCGGCCACCGACAACGCCGCCAGCGCTTCAAGGCTGACGACCTGCGAGACCGCGGCCGGCTGGGCAGGCGCCTGCATTACCGCAATCCGGGCGCCGGGATCCGGGATCCGGCACTCCTCATCTGCGACGGACGCGCCGTTCTTGCTGGGCTTCGATGGGAATGCGGAGCGTGGAGCGGCGGCCCTCGCGCAGCACCACCATCTGCGCGCTCGAACCGATGCTGCTGTCGGCGATCAGCCGCACGAACTGCGACGGATCGGTGATGGTCGTGCCGTTGACCGAGATGATGATGTCGCCAGGCTCGAGACCGTTGCGATACGCGGCCGAGTCGCGCGACATCTCGTTCACCACCACGCCGTCATTGCCGGGCGCCCGCAACTCGTCGGCCAGGCGGCCGCTCAACGGGATCACCTGCACGTAGCCGATCGATCCGCGCCGCACCCGCCCGAACTTCTGCAGGTCGTCGACGACGCGGCGCACCAGGTTGCTCGGCACCGCGAACCCGATGCCCTGGTAGCCGCCGCTCTCAGAAAAGATCGCGGTATTGATGCCCACCAGCTCACCGCGGGCGTTGATCAGCGCCCCGCCGGAGTTGCCGGGGTTGATTGCCGCGTCGGTCTGGATGAAGTCCTCGTACTGCGTAATGCCGACGTTGGCGCGGCCCAGCGCGCTGACGATGCCAAGGGTCACGGTCTGGTTGAGCGAGAACGGATTGCCGACCGCCATGACCCATTCGGCGACGCGAAGCCTGGACGAGTCGCCCCACGGGATGACGGGGAAGCCCTTGCCCTCGATCTTCAACAGCGCCAGGTCCGTCCACGAATCCACGCCGATGATCTTCGCCTTGACGTCGCGCTGGTCGCCAACCGTCACGGTCACTTCGGCCACGTCGTCTCCAAGCACGTGGTTGTTGGTGACGACCAGGCCGTCGGATGACACGACGACACCGGATCCCAGGCTCTGCTGCGCGCGGCTGCGGCCGAACACGTCGCCCTGATCGCCGAAGAAGTACTGGAAGAACGGATCGTTGGCAAACGGCGAGGTCGATCGGCGCACGACCTGCACCGAGGAAATATTGGTGACCGCGCGGACGGTTTGTGCGGCGACGCGCGTGAAATCGGGACCGGCGGTTGGAGCCGGTGCGGCCGCTTGCTCGGCTCCAGCCGGCGCAGAGGTCGAGGACCTGGCCGGCGTGAGCGCCAGGACGTCCGGTTGATCGGTCGCGCGACCCGACAGCACGATGCCGACCAGCACACCCGCCAGCAGGATGCCGACCACGAAGAGCTTACGCAGCAGTTTCGTCAGTGACACGGTTCAGGCGACCGTCACGCGTCTCGGTGCTTCAGTGGGCAGCTTCGGCACGGTAATCGTCAGAATGCCGGCCGACAAGTCCGCGGTGACCGCGTCGGCGTTTACCGCATGGGGCAGCACGAACGTCCGCATGAACTCCCCGTGCCCGCGCTCGACCTGGTGATACTTGTCACACGACACGCGCGCTTCGCGGCGGCCCTGCAGCGTCAGGCGGTTCTCGTGCACGTCGATGCGGACCTGCTCGCGCACCAGGCCCGGCAGTTCGGCGGTGAAAATGAATGCGTCGGCCGTCTCGCACAGGTCGACGGCAGGGGACCAACCCTGCGGGCCGTGAGACGCGAGGCGCTCGAGGCCATGCTGGATGCGAATCAGATCCCGAAATGGGTCCCAGCGCGCGAACACCACGATGCCAGCATCGTAGCATGCGCGTGTCGCCTTGGCCCGCCTCGGGCCGCCGTGCTACACTCGCAAGGTTCTACTAACTGATTACAAAGGCTTTATGGCAGACAACCTTCTCGCAACACAGCTCCGCAAGGGCATGGTCATCAAGGTGGAGAACAAGCTGTTCCGGATTTTCGACCGGATGCATGTGACCCCCGGCAACCTCCGCGGCTTCGTCCGCATCAAGATGCGCAACATCCAGAACGGCTCGATGGCGGAGGAGAAGTTCCGCTCGGAAGACATTGTCGAGCGCGTGTCCCTCGAGCAGAAGGAAATGCAGTATCTCTACAACGACGGCGACGGCTATCACTTCATGGACAACGAGTCGTTCGAGCAGGTGGCGCTGAATGCCGATTTCCTGGGCGATTCGGTCGGCTACCTGAAGCCGGAAATGAACGTCCAGGTTGAGTTCTACGGCGATGCACCGATTGGCGTGGAACTGCCGCAAACCGTTGACCTGAAAGTCGTCGAGACCATGCCCGGCATCAAGGGCGCGACGGCCACCAACCAGATGAAGCCGGCCACGCTGGAAACGGGGGTCGTGGTCCAGGTTCCGCCGTTCATCAACGAAGGGGACGTGGTGCGGGTCAACACCGAGAGCGGGGAATACCAAACGAGAGCATGACGTGCGGGGGTCAGGCTGGCGGGACGCAGGCTACCGGCCGCCCGCAAGGCCGCTATAATTCCCGCATGGATGTCGTTCGGACCCCGGCGACCGGCTGGATTGAGGTGGTCGTCGGGAGCATGTTCAGCGGCAAAAGCGAGGAGCTGATTCGCCGCTTGCGCCGCGCGCAGATTGCCCGCCAGCGCGTGCAGATTTTCAAACCCGCCGTCGATACGCGTTATGCGGCCGACCACATCGTGTCGCACAGCGAACTGCGCATTCCTTCGGAGAGCGCCAAGACGGCAGCGGAGCTGCTCAGCAGGGTCCTGCCCGACACGGAAGTGGTGGGCATCGATGAAGGGCAGTTCTTCGACGCCGAACTGCCGGCCGTTACCGCCGGGCTCGCGCGTCGCGGCGTGCGCGTGATCGTCGCCGGCCTCGATCAGGATTACCTCGGCAAGCCCTTCGAGCCCATGCCGCAACTGCTGGCGATTGCCGAGTACATTACCAAGACGCGCGCCATCTGCATGGTGTGCGGCAATCCGGCCAATCACACGCAGCGCCTGATCCACAGCTCGGATCGCGTGCTGATCGGTGCGCAGGGGACCTACGAAGCGCGCTGCCGGCGCTGCTTCGACCCGACGCTGTCGCGCGAAGCAGAAACCAACGCCACCAGGGAAGCGGCCGGGAAGGCGCGATGAGCGGTCCGGAGTTTGCCACGGTTCTCCGGCAGGCTCTGTTCGCGCTCGGCGTCCTGTTCGTGGTCGTCAACATCAAGGAAGGCGGGCAGTTGCTGCACTGGTGGGGCATGCGCGCGCAGTCAATCGTCACGTGGCTGCCGCCCAAGCCGCCGTACTTTGCCGTCAACGTCACCATTGGCGTATTGCTGGCGGTGCTGCTGTTCGTGACCGCGTTCGTGGAAATCAGCGTCCAGCGGCGCGGTCTCGGCGCACTCCCGTCGATGTTCGGGATCTCGATGATGTTCCTGTATTACGGCTACCTGCTGCCGCTGCTGGCGCGGGTGCGGCGCGGACTGTATCGCGACGGCATCTGGACCGACACCGGGTTCATTCCCTATACCCACATTGGCGGCATGACGTGGAAGAGCGAGCACACGCTGGTGCTGGCGTTACGCGAGAAAGCCGTCGCGAAAAGCCTGCGCGTGCCCGGCGCTCAGATTGGCGAAGTCCGCCACGTCCTGCGCGACAAGATGAACGAGCACGCGATTGAGTTTGAAGTGGGGCCGGGTTTACACCTTGGCACTCGGGACACTCGGGAATCGGTCTAGCGCCGATAGGGACACCGCCGTGGCAGCACGTCCAACCTGGGAGGGGGACATCAAGGCCAGCCTCGTCACGACCCCGGTGAAGGTCTATCCGGCGACGGAGTCGAGCGGGACATCACGCAGGCCGCCGAATCAACGGCCAAGAAGGTCACCAGCATCAAGGCCAACAAGAGAAAGGCGTCGGAGGGCTAGCGGGTCAGCAGGCCGAGCAGGCCCATTCCGGTGGCCGCCGGATCGCTGATCCAATCCGGCGGCACCAGCCACACGAACGCCAGAATCACCACCACCCAGATGTCGTAGGGAATCGTCGCGCGTTCATCACGCCAGAAGAAGAAGCGCGCGAACCAGCCCTCGGGCATCGGCTGATGGTTGAGCGCCAGATACGTGTAATGAATGCGGTTGGCGACCGTGATGATCGCCAGCACAAGGATGACCCACAGCACGCCCGCCATGCGATCGGTGAACGCGCCAATCATGAACAGCACAATGCGCTCGGGGCGCTCCATGAAGCCGACCTTGCACTTCTCAATCAGCGATTCGGCCCGCGCGCGCGCGTAGCTGGTCATGATCGAGAAGATCAGCGCCAGCGTGGCGATCAGCACGTAGCCGTTACGCCCGAGCTCCGCGTAGAGCCAGATCAGGCCGGTGAACAGCGCCAGGTCGGAAAAGCGATCGAGCGTCGAGTCCCAGAACGCGCCGAACTGCGACTGCGTGCCGGTAATGTGCGCCACCTTGCCGTCGATGAAGTCGAAGATGTTGGCGACGATCATGATCACGCCAGCCATGATGAAGCGGTCGACGGCCAGGTAATAGGCGGCGAGGACGTTGATCAAGACGCCGATCAGCGTCAGGACGTTAGGGTGAATGCCCAGGGCCACCGAGCCATTGATGATGGCCCGCAAAGGAAGCATGCAGGCGACGCCGATCGCGCCTGTGAAGGTCATTGACGAGACCTAGCGTAGCCGATGCCCAGGGCCGCTTCAAGCCTTGCCGCCGTCCCACACCACGCGCCGGGCATCGCAGTCAGCCTGAAGCACGTGCCGGCCGGGCGCGTGTTCAGTGGTACGATCGAGCCGGCTTTCCGAGTGGCCATCCACGACCTGAGAGAACAGATGGCGCGCCTGCCGGAGCAGCCAGGCGTCTACATCTACTACAACGCGAAAGGCGAGACGCTCTACGTCGGCAAGGCCCGCTCCCTGCGCGATCGAACGCGCTCGTACCTTGGCGCCTACGGCATGAGTCCCCGGCACGACGCGTTGCTCGACGAAGCGTCGCGGATCGAGGTCATCGTCACCGACTCGGTCGTAGAGGCGCTGGCGCTCGAAAACAACCTCATCAAGCAGCGCGCGCCCAAATACAACATCCTGCTGCGCGACGACAAGAACTATCCCTATCTGCAGTTGACCACCACCGAGCCGTTCCCTCGCGTGCTGGTGGCTCGTTCGGTGGAACGTGACGGCAACGTCTACGCCGGCCCGTTCCTGCCCGCGAAGTTTGCCCGCCGGACGATGGGGCTGACGCACAAGGTGTTTGGCATTCGATCATGCAACGAGGTGATTACCGGCCATCGTCATCGGCCCTGCCTCGAATTCGACATCAAGCGCTGCCTGGCGCCGTGCGTGGCGGCGATCTGCAGCACCGAGCGCTATGCGACGGCGGTGGCTGACACGAAGCTGTTTCTCGAGGGCCGCAACCAGGAGCTGGCAGCGCAGCTGCGCAATCGCATGCTGACGGCTTCGGAAGGTCAGCGCTACGAGGAGGCCGCGCAGCTGCGCGACGCCATGCGCACGGTCGAGGCGGTGCGCGAGCGGCAGCAGAAGATGGCGTCGGTGGAGCTCGGCGACCGCGACGCCTTCGGCGTCAAGGTCGGCGCCAGCGGCGCCGTGGTGCACATCTTCACCGTCCGTGGCGGCCGCGTGATCGAGCGCGTGGAGTTCGTGTGGGACGCCTCGGAGAGCGGTGAGTCCGAGGCGCACGTGCTCGAAGCGGCGATTCAGCAGTTCTACGCCGATCAGCCGCCGCCTCCGGAGATCCACGTTCCGCTGGGGGTCACCGAACAGCAGGTGCTTGAGGAGTGGCTCTCACAGCGCGCGGAGCGGAAGGTCCGCATCGTGTTGCCGCAGCGCGGCACCAAGAAGGGGATGATGGAGCTGGCGCATCGCAATGCCTCGCTGGCGTATCGCACCCGCTTCGACGCCCATGCCACCGCCAACTACGAGGCGCTGGAGTTGCTGCAAGCCGCGTTGCGCCTGCCCAAGCTGCCGCGCCGCATCGACTGCTTCGACATCTCCACGATCCAGGGAGCCGAGACCGTAGGGTCGATGGTGGTGTGCGAAGAAGGCCGCATGCGGCCGTCTGAATACCGGAAGTTCAAGATCCAGCCGGGCCAGCAGGCGAACGATCTGTCGGGCCAACAGCATGAGCGATTTCTCGACGATTTCGCCGCGATGGAACAGGTCGTTCGTCGACGTTATTCAAAAGTCCTCGAGAACGGGGGGCCTTTTCCGGATCTGATCGTCATCGACGGAGGCAAGGGACAACTCAGTTCCGCCTACACCGCCCTGGAGACGGTTGGATTGTCCAACCTGGTTGCGATCGGCCTGGCCAAGAAGGAAGAACTGGTGTTTACGCGCGACCGCAACGAGCCGCTGGGGCTGGATCCACACGGCCCGGCACTGCGCCTGCTGCAACGCATTCGCGACGAAGCGCACCGGTGTGCCATCACCTTTCATCGACAGTCACGCAAGCAGCGTGACCTGCAGTCGGAGCTCGATGTCGTGCCGGGGATAGGATTGCGCCGGCGGAAGACGCTGCTGACGGCGTTCGGCAGTGTCTCCGGAGTACGGCGGGCGACGCGCGAGGAGTTGGCGCGAGTGGTGGGCGCTCGGGCCGCCGATGCGGTGATTGCCCATTTTGCGGCGAACCCATGACAGTCGAGCTGACACCCGGCGTTCGAGAGGCGCGTGTCGCGTGGTAGCATTTCTGGTTTGGGCGGCATCGATTTCACGCAGGTTCTGCTGGTCCTGTTCGTGCTGATCGCCTCGTTGTCGATACACGAGGCGGCGCATGCGCTTGCGGCCGACCGGCTGGGCGATCCGACGGCGCGGCAGCTCGGTCGGCTGTCGATCAATCCCGCGGTGCACGTCGACCCCATCGGCACATTGTTGTTTCCGTTGATCGCCTTCCTGACGAACGTGCCGCTGATCGGCTGGGCCAAGCCGGTGCCCGTGGACCTACGCTACCTCAAACATCCGAAGCGTGATTTCGCTCTGGTTGCGGCAGCGGGACCGGCCAGCAACCTGATCATGGCCGCGGTCGGCGCCGTGTTGCTCGCCGTGGTGCCGGGCGGAGCGCCTGGCGACCTCGCAGCCCGAGCCCTGACCGGGCCGCTCTTCCAGCTGCTGAATCTCTTTGTCTATGTCAACGTGCTGCTGGCGGTCTTCAACATGATTCCCGTGCCGCCGCTCGATGGTGGCAACGTGCTGCTGGGCATTCTGCCGACGGGCCCCGCCCGTATCATCGAGCAGCTGCGCCCTTGGGGCTTCCTGATTCTGTATGCTTTGATGCTGACCGGCGTGCTGAGCACCCTGCTTGGGCCGGTGGCGAACTACCTCTTGTATCTGTTGGGCGTCTGACCAGGCCGTCATGAGACAGCGCGTGTTGTCGGGGATGCGCCCGACCGGAAAACTCCACCTCGGCCATCTTGTTGGGGCACTCCAGAACTGGGTGACCCTGCAGGAGCAGTACGACTCGTACCACTGCGTCGTGGATTGGCACGCGCTGACGACGCATTACGCGGATACCAGCGAGATTGTCGCAAACACCTTCCATAACGTCGCCGACTGGATCGGATGCGGCCTGGATCCGGAACAGAGCACGTTCTTCATTCAGTCGCTCGTGCCCGAGCACGCCGAGCTGTACCTGCTGCTGCAGATGGTCACGCCGATTCCATGGCTTGAACGCGTGCCGTCTTACAAGGAACAGGTCGAGCAGTTGAGCGATCGCGATCTGTCCAGCATCGGCTTCCTGGGCTATCCGCTGCTGCAGGCCGCAGACATCGCCGTCTACGACGCGCACTGGGTGCCGGTTGGCGAGGACCAGGTGCCACACCTGGAGTTGACCCGCGAGGTGGTGCGGCGCTTCAACAACTTCTTTCCGGACGCCGCGCTGATTGAGCCGCAGCAGATCCTGACGCCGACGCCGCGCCTTCCCGGCCTCGACAATCGGAAGATGAGCAAGAGCTACAACAACGCCATCTACCTGTCGGACGATGCGAAGACGGTACAGAACAAGGTGCGGCAGATGTACACCGATCCGAAGCGGGTGCGCGCCGACATCCCGGGCACCGTCGAAGGCAATCCGGTGTTCATGTACCACGACGCCTTCAATCCCAATACGGAAGAGGTCGAAGACCTCAAGACGCGCTACCGTGCCGGCAAGGTCGGCGACGTCGAGGTCAAGACCAAGCTATCGGTGGCGATCAACAACCTGCTCGATCCGATTCGCGAGCGCCGCGCGCAGGCGCTGGCCCGTCCGGGATACCTCGAGGACGTGCTGATCGAGGGCTCGAAGAAGGCGCAGGCCGTGGCGCACCAGACGATGGAACGGGTCCGCGGCGCTGTGAAGCTGAAATACTGATGGCCGACACTCCCGAACCACCGGGCGACCAGGCCGTACCCCTGGCGCCGGAACCCGAAGAGGTCTTTGAATCGCAGCTTGAGGCCATCAGCATCAAGCTGCACACGTTCGAAGGCCCGCTCGACCTGCTCGTGCATCTGATCAAGAAGAATCAGATGAACGTCTACGACATCCAGATCGCGGTCATCACCAGGCAGTATCTCGAATACCTGAACCTGATGCAGGAGCTCAACCTCGACGTGGCCAGCGAGTTCCTGGTGATGGCGGCCACGCTGATTCACCTCAAAAGCAAGATGCTGCTGCCGCGGCCGGAGACGGCCGCCGGCGATCCGCTGGACGAGGCCGATCCGCGCGACGCGCTGGTGCAACGGCTGCTCGAGCACCAGAAGTTCAAGGCCGCGGCCGAGCTGCTGCACGACAAGGAGACGCTGCGCGCCGCGCAGTGGGGCCGGCCGGATTCGCGCATCGAGGAAATTGCCGGCGAGGACTCAGAGCCCGAGGTCGAGGTCGACCTGTTCAGCCTGCTGTCGGCGTTCAAGCAGGTGCTGGAGCGGGCCCGCGAGCGGCCGCCGGTGCTGCTGCCGCCCGAACAGATCCCCATCGAGACGCGCATCGACCAACTGCTGGAGCGGCTGTCGGAAACCGAAGCGTGCGGCTTCGAAGACCTGTTCGACGGCGACTACACGCGCGCGGACATGATTGTCACCTTCCTGGCGATGCTGGAGATGATCCGCCTGAAGCTGATTCGCGTGTTTCAGCAGGGCGGCCAGGGCGCGATCCGTGTTTACAAGCGCGCCCGGCCGGCCGATGCGCCGCACCCGATTCACGATCCGGAAGATGAGTACAAGGCGCACCATCAGAAGCAGGGATCGGGGATCGGGCATCAGGGACCAGGGAGCGGGGATCAGGGGTCAGAGGACGAGAAGCCATGAGCGACGAGCCGATTCATCTACCCGAACCCGCCAAACCCGTGCCACCGGCCGAACCCGCCGAACAGGCCAAGCCTCGCATGGAGCTGGCGCAGCTGAAGGCGGTCATCGAGGCCCTGATGTTCGCGTCACCTGACCCGATCACCCCGCGCCTGCTGAACAGGTTGCTCAACGACGAGCCCAAGGAAGATGTCAAGGCGGCGCTCGACGCCCTGCGCGCCGACTACGAGCAGCGTGGCGGCCTGCACGTCGCTGAAGTGGCCGGCGGGTTCCAAATCACCACGCGCCCCGAGTACCACGAGTGGGTGAGACGCCTGTTCCACGAGCGTTCGGCGAACAAGCTCTCGGTGGCGGCGCTCGAAACGCTGTCGGTGATCGCCTACAAACAGCCGGTGACCGCCGCGGAAATCGGCGAGATCCGCAGCGTCAACACGTCGGGTGTGCTGTCGACGCTGCTCGAGCGCCACCTCATCAAGATCGTCGGCCGCAAGAACGTCATCGGCCGCCCGTTCCTCTACGGCACGACCAAGGAATTCCTGATTCGCTTCGGGCTGAACGACCTCGGCGACCTGCCGAAGATCGAAGACATGGCGCAGCAGCTTGGCTTCGAGCCGCCGCCGATCCTGATGGAACAGCCGGTGCCGGAGGACATGCTGCCGCTCGACGAAGGCGAGCAATCGAATTGACGATTGGGAGATTCCTTGATTGTCGGGCGATTTGGCGATGGTCAATCGCCGGATTATGTGGCGATCGTCATTCGACGATCACCCAACAGCCAAGGAATCAAGGAATCACCCAATCGTCAATGAGCTTGTAGGAGTAACGGGTCTACGCGGTGGGCGTGCACGAACTGCTCGCGCTGCGACCATGTGAAGATCGTGAATCGCCCGTCCTGCGAGGCCACCATTGCCATCGCATCGCGCTGATCGCGCACAAACTGAGCGGCGGAGAGATGGCGGGTGCCGCCCAGTGGCGTCGGCGTCGCTTTCGTGGCCGCGCGGCCTTCCGCCGGTTCGGTCACGTTGACGAGCTCGACCGGCGGGCTGCCCCGGCGGCGCCTGTCGCACTAGAACGGATCCTTCCGTGTCTTCTGCGGCCGCGGTGTTTTCCGTGGCCGCGGAAATATGCCTCGCAAAGTGCACCCGTACGGCGTCAGCGACGCTGTTGGCGGCGGGGTAGGTGGGCTGCGCCATCACTGGTTGGATGCAGGCAAAACCGATCGGTCACTGACAATACTGTCGCGCTTCAGCCTGGAGACCTCTGCGGCGGTAAGGTCGCGCCACTGCCCGGGTTTCAATCGGCCGAGTCCAATCGGGCCCATGCGAATGCGGCGCAAGTCGCGAACCGGCAGTCCCACCGCGCTGCACATCTTGCGAATCTGCCGGTGACGGCCTTGCTTGATGGTGATGGTCAGCTTGGTCGTCGCCCGCGCTGCCTTGACCGTCGTCCCGACGTGCACCACGGCCGGCGAGGTGCGGCCGCCCTCGATGTAGACGCCCTTGCGCAGCTTCTCGATCGATCTCGGCTCGGGCGTGCCGAGCACGATGACTTCGTATTCCTTATCCACTTCGTGCCGCGGGTGCATCAGGTGCGCCGCCAGGTCACCGTCGGTCATCATCAGCAGCAGGCCTTCGGTGTCGTAGTCGAGCCGCCCGACGGGATAGATGTAGTCGCCTTCGCCAATCAGGTCCATGACCGTTGGCCGGCCTTCCGGATCCTTACGGGTGGTGACGTAGCCTTTCGGCTTGTAGAGCACGATGTAGCGGTGAACGACGTGGGTTTTGATCCGCCGGCCGTCGACCTTGATGGCGTCCTTGTCCGGGTCGGCCTTCGAGCCCAGTTCGCGCACGGTCTCGCCGTTGACGGTGACGCGGCCCTCGAGAATGAGCTGCTCCGACGCGCGCCGCGAGGCGACGCCCGCGGTCGAGAGGATCTTCTGGAGGCGAGCCAGCATCACCGGCCCATTATCGCCCGCCAGAAACTCGCCAGCCGCCAGACTTCGGTCGATGTGGCGGTGCGATTGACTTCGGCATGCGTAATCAACCCGCTGAGCAGGCCCGTGACCTGTGCCTTTCCCCTGTAGTGCTCGGCGAGCAGCACGGTTTCGACCGACGGGATGACGTTGTCGTCGACTCCGTGCAGCAGGAAGATGGGCGCCAGCGGTGGCGTGGCACGTTCGGGTGAGAGCGCCGGCATGCCGGGATGGTCCTTCAAGCCGTCGGCGATTGGCAGCAACACGGGACCGAGCTTGTCGACGGCACGGTCGTTCACGTACTGCATGTAAGTGCGTGACGGCTCAGGCAGTGTTTCCTGGTATTTCTTCATCTGGTCGAATACCGGGATCGCCTTCTGAGGATCGGTGACCGCCAGCGAAGACGCCAGGAGGAAGCCGTCGATACCTTTCGACAGCGCCTCGACCTGATTGGCAGGGACCACGCGGTCGGCGAGATTCAGCAGCACTACCGCCAGGCCGTAGTCGTGCGGCGGGTGCACGCCGACATGCTCGGCGCCGGCCACGGAGGAACTGCGCTTCGCCGACTCCAGATCACCCAGGACTTCGCCGGACGTCAGGTAGTGCAGAGCCCGCGAGAGATCGCCGTGCCCGCCGAACGACATGACGAACGCCACGCGATCGCGAATCGACTCACGCCCGGCGGCGACGATCGACAGGCCGCCGGAGAAGCTGATGCCGAGGACGCCGATCTTGCCGTCGGTGCGGAACTGGGGCTGCTCGCTGACCCAGCGGACCGCATCTTCGATGGTGTCGGTGACCGCCGGGGTGATCTTGAAGCGCTGCAGATCCGGGGCGGCGATGGTGAGCACGCCGTAACCGGTCGCTGCCATGTCCTCGGCCAGTCCCACCAGGCGTGACTCGTTGATGCCGTCGCGATGCACGCCCGGCATCAGCACCATGGTCCGGCGCGTCTGCCGGGCCGGCCGGAAGAATCGGGCCGGGATGGTGCCGCCGCGGGTCGGCACGGTGATCTCGGGGTCGCGGGTAATGGGCTGTGCGCGCCACGCTGCCACGGTCGACGGCGTGCCCGGCAGGTCGGCGGCCCTGATGATGAAGCCGAGCGCATCCAAGGTCGGGAGAGTGGCGACTGCGATCGCACCGAGCAGCGCGAAGACCACCAGCAGGCTCGCCTTACGCTTGAGGGTCACAGGCAGATGGTACACTGTTCGTTCGGCGGAGCGTTCAAAGCACCCGTTCGACCGCCGTTGGGACCGTCGCCGAACCCCAGGGTGCACGATCGTATGAAACGACTGGTCATTGCGATTGATGGGCCCTCAGGGGCGGGCAAGGGCACGGTGTCGCGCACCGTGTCCCAGCGGCTTGGCTATTTGCACGTCGATACCGGCGCGATGTATCGGGCCGTGGCGTGGAAGGCGGCGTACGAGGGCGTGCCACTGGATGATGATGCGCAGCTCTCGGCACTGGCCCGGCGCGCGAGCTACGAGCAGGCCGACGGCACCATCACCATCGACGGCCACGATGTGACCCGGGCGATCCGCACGCCGGACATGGACAAGGCCGCTGCCTCGGTGGCGCGGCTGCCCGCCGTGCGCGAAGTGCTGGTTGGGAAGCAGCGCGCGTTGGGCGCCAAGGGCGGTGTCGTCATGGAAGGACGCGATATCGGCACGGTGGTCTTTCCGAACGCCGATGTGAAGCTGTACATCGACGCCTCCGCCGAGGTGCGGGCACAGCGGCGGGCCGCCGACGCCTCGCACTCGGGGAGCCAATCGGGCATCACCAGCGTGCAGAGCGACATGGCGGCGCGCGACCAGGCCGACAGCACTCGTGCTGTCGCGCCGCTCACCAAGGCAGACGACGCCGTCTACATCGACACCACCGACATGCCGATCGAAGCGGTGGTGCATCGCGTCATGATGCTCATCGCCGAAGCCGTGGAGCCATGACCCGCAGCCCGCGGCCCGTAGCCCGTAGCCCCTATGAATAGCGACGAGTTCCGCGAAGCCGGCCACCGGCTGATTGACTGGATCGCCGATTACCGGGCGACGATTGAAACCCGCCCGGTGATGGCGCCATCGAAGCCGGGCGAGATCAGAGCCCTCCTTCCCCAATCACCTCCGCAGCGACCCGAGTCGTTTGACGCGATCATCGGCGATCTCGATCGCGTGATCCTGCCCGGCATTACCACGTGGCAGCATCCGCGTTTCTTCGGTTACTTCCCGTCCGGGGGATCGCTTGCGAGCGTGCTGGGCGACTACGTCAGCTCCGCACTGGGCGTCGTGGGACTGGCGTGGCAGTCGAGTCCGGCGCTGACCGAGGTTGAGGAAGTCACCACCGACTGGTTGCGCCAGATGCTCGGCTTGTCCGGGGCGTGGAGCGGCGTGATCAGCGACACCGCCTCGACCAGTTCGCTGGTGGCGCTGATGTGCGCGCGCGAGCGGACCACCAATTACGGATTGGCGCGCGGCGGCTTGCAGGAAGCGGCCCAGCCCCTGGTGGTCTACACGTCGGCGCACAGCCACAGCTCGGTCGAGAAGGCGGCGCTGCTGGCAGGGTTCGGCAAGGGCAACGTGCGGATCGTGCCGCATGACGCCGCAAACGCCATGCGGCCCGACGCGCTCGAGCAGATGGTGAAAGACGACATTGCAACTGGCCGCAGGCCCTGCGCGGTCGTGGCGACCACGGGCACCACCACGTCCACGGCCCTGGACCCGCTGGCGGCGATTGCGCGCGTCGCGCAGGCGCACGGCCTCTGGCTCCACGTCGATGCGGCCATGGCCGGCTCGGCGATGATCCTGCCCGAATGCCGCTGGATGTGGGACGGCGTCGAACGGGCTGATTCGCTGATCGTCAATCCGCACAAGTGGCTCGGCGCGGTGTTCGATTGCACGGTCTACTACGTTCGCGACCCGGAGCACCTCGTTCGCGTCATGTCGACGACACCGAGCTACCTCCAGACCGCCGCCGACGGCCAGGTGAAGAATTATCGTGACTGGGGCCTGCCGCTCGGGCGACGCTTCCGCGCGCTGAAGCTGTGGTTCCTGGTCCGCGACCAGGGTGTGGAGGGGTTGCAGGCCCGCTTGCGCCGCGACATCGAGAATGCGAAGTGGCTCGAGCGCCAGATCTCAGCGACGGCCAATTGGCGTGTGCTCGCACCGGTGCCGCTGCAGACAGTGTGTGTGCGTCACGAGCCGCCAGGTGTGAGTGGCGAAGCGCTCGACAGGCACACGCTCGAATGGGTGGCACGGCTGAACCAGTCCGGTGACGCCTACCTGACGCCGGCGATCCTGGATGGCAGGTGGATGGTGCGCGTGTCGATCGGCGCCGAACTGACGCAACGCGCACATGTGGAGCAGCTGTGGAGATTGATGAATGAAAACGTTTGACGTCGTCAATCCGGCCACGTCGGCCGTCCTCGATCGCGCGCCGGATGCGTCGGCCGAGGAGGCGCGGCGGGCTCTTGAAACATCCGTCGCCGCGTTCGCGCTGTGGAAAGCGAAAACGCCCTTCGAGCGATCGGCCATCCTGCGCAAGTGGTACGAGTTGATCCTCCAGGACGAGAGCACGATCGCGACGATGATGACGCAGGAGATGGGGAAGCCCATTTCCGAGTCGCGCGGCGAGGTCAAATACGCCGCGGCGTTTGTCGAGTGGTTCGCTGAAGAAGCCAAGCGCGCCTACGGTGACATTGTGCCCAGTCACGCCAATCACAAGCGCCTGTTGGCGATGCGGCAACCGGTGGGGCCGGTGTACGCGGTCACCCCGTGGAATTTCCCGGCGGCGATGGTGACACGTAAGGTCGCGCCGGCCCTGGCGGCGGGATGCACCGTGGTGCTGAAACCGGCGGAGCAGTCGCCGCTGACCGCGATCCGTCTCGAAGAGCTGTGGGTGAAGGCCGGCGGGCCGTCCCAGGTGTTCCAGGTGCTCACGACGTCGGATCCAGCGGCCGTGTCGGAGGTCTTCTTCGCCGACCCGCGTGTACGGAAGTTGACGTTCACCGGCAGCACCGACGTCGGCATCACGCTCTATGAAAAGGCCGCGAGAACCCTCAAGCGCGTCTCGCTCGAACTTGGCGGCCACGCGCCGTTCATCATTTGCGAGGATGCGAACGTCCCGGCGGCGGTGCAGCAGGTGATGGCGTCAAAGTTCCGCAATGCCGGGCAGACATGTGTCTGCGCCAATCGCATCTACGTCCACGACCGGATCCGGGCCCCGTTCGCCGAGGCCATGGCCGATGGCGTCCGCACGCTCCGCGTCGGCGATCCCATGAGCGATCACACCCAGGTCGGCCCGCTGGTGGACAGGCAAGGGGTCGACAAAGTGGCGGCGCACGTCGAGGATGCGCTGAGCAGGGGCGCGACCGCGCTGGTGGGCGGCCACAGGCGTGAGGGCCTGTATTTCGACCCCACGCTGCTGGTTGGCGTGACGAGCGGCATGCGCATCCTCCACGAGGAAACCTTCGGGCCGGTGGCACCGATCGTGGGTTTCACCGACGAGGCCGAGATCATCCGCGCGGCGAACAATACACCGTACGGCCTTGCGGCCTACGTGTGGACCCGCGACCTCGGCCGGGCATTTCGCATGGCCGAGCAGTTGGACTACGGAATCGTCGGCGTGAACGACGGTTTGCCGGCTGCGCCGCATGCGCCGTTTGGCGGCGTCAAGTTTTCAGGGATTGGCAGGGAAGGCGGACCGTGGGGGATGGACGAGTACCTCGACATCAAATACGTGTCGATCGGGTTGCCGTAGGGGTACGGGCTAGCAGGCTAGCGGGCTAGCAGGCTAGCAGGCTAGCAGGCTAGCGGGTTGCATTAGCCCGTAGCCCGTAGCCCGTAGCCCGATAACCCATCTTTATGACCTATTCCTCATCGTCGAAGTCATCCTTCGAGGCGGGGTCGAGCTCCCAGCGGTGACGATCGCGCTCCGTGATCTCCGCGCCACCCTGCAGCTCTTCGTCATCGTCGTACTCAACGCCCAGCGCGCGGCCGATGTCGTCCACCACGTCCTGATCCGGTGTCGGGTTGTCGCCGCCGGGGGCCTCGTCGCCAATGGCTTCGGCGGCTTCCCAATCGGCGTCGACGTCTCCGGCGGTGAGGGCCGGACCCGCGCTGGTCACCTTCGAGAGCTTGTCCCTCAGTTCGGCGCGCCCCGACCTGGCGGCCGACGCACCGCGATCCATGGCGAGGCTCGAGGGGATGCCGTGGATGTCGGCCACGGTCTTCCGCGGACGGTCCAGATTGGGCTTCTTGGCCACGGTTTTCGCCGGCGCCCGTTTCGCCGAAGCTCTGGCTGAGGCGGACGCCTTTTTTGCCATGCCTTTCCTGGGAGCCGCCTTCTTCTTCTTTGGAGCGGCCTTCCTGGCTGGCTTGGAGGCCTTCTTGGGCGCTGCCTTCTTCGTCGGCCCCTTCTTCACGGGCTTTGTGGCCGGCTTACGGGCGGCCTTCTTCTTGGCCTTCTGTGCGGGCTTCTTGCGGGCCATGACTTCCATCCTCCGGAGCGGGCGTCGCCGGTTGACAGTTCGACGCTAAGTAACGTAATCTCTATCGGTTACGCGGAACGTGGATAACTCAATCAATCGAGCTTACGACCGTTCGCGGCAACGAATCTGAGAGTAAAGGACACCTTTCGCAAATGGCAATTTCGCAAGACGAGCAACAACCGGCCACCGACTCCGCCCCGAATGCGGCGGGTTCGCCGGCCACCACGGTCCGTACCGGGACCAAGCAGGTGGTGAAGACTACATCACCTTGGGGCCAGGACGAAGATACCGACCCGCAGGAATACGCCCGCCTGCTGGACCTCTACGATAACAGCTTCCGCAACCTCGCGGAAGGCGAGGTCGTCAAGGGGACGGTTCTCAAAGTGACGAACAACGAGGTCGTGATCGACGTCGGCTACAAGTCCGAGGGCGTCATCCAGGTGGAGGAGTTCCTCGACGAGACCGGCCAGGTGATCGTTCGCGAGGGAGACGTGGTCGACGTGCTGCTCGAGCGCACCGAAGACCGCGAGGGCCACATCGTGCTGTCGCGCGAGAAGGCCGAGAAAATGAAGATCTGGGACGAGGTCGAGCGTGCCTTCGTCGAGCGCAAGGTCGTCATCGGCCGCGTCGTCGAACGCATCAAGGGCGGTCTGGCGGTGGACATCGGCGTCCGCGCCTTCCTGCCCGGCAGCCAGATCGACGTTCGTCCGGTTCGCAATCTCGATGCGCTGAAGGGGCAGGAGCTTCGCATGCGCGTCATCAAGGTCAACAAGAAGCGCGGCAACATCGTCCTGTCGCGCAAGGTTCTCCTCGAGGAGGAGAACGCCGAGAAGAAGAAGTCCACGCTCGAGACGCTCGCCGAAGGCAAGGTGCTGCGCGGCGACGTCAAGAACATCACCGACTACGGCGCATTCATCGATCTGGGCGGCATCGACGGCCTGCTGCACATCACGGACATGTCGTGGGGCCGCGTCGGCCATCCGTCGGAGCTCTTCAAGGTCAACGACGAGATCGACGTGGTGGTGCTCAAGTACGACCAGGGCACCGAGCGCGTCTCGCTTGGCCACAAGCAGTTGATAGCCGACCCCTGGACCACGGTGATGGACCGCTTCCCCGCGGGCGTGCGCGTCAGCGGCAAGGTGGTCAGCCTGACCGACTACGGCGCCTTCATCGAGCTCGAGGCCGGCGTCGAGGGCCTGATTCACGTCAGCGAGATGTCGTGGAGCAAGCGCGTCAAGCACCCGTCGAAGATCCTCAACGTGGGTGACTCGGTTGAGGCGCAGGTGCTGGGCGTCGATCCGGCGGCCCGCCGCATCTCACTGGGCCTCAAACAGGTCGAGAGCAACCCATGGCACGAGCTGGCCGAGAAGTACCCGGTCAACACGCGCATCAAGGGCAAGGTCCGCAACCTGACCGAGTTCGGCGCGTTCGTCGAGGTGGAAGACGACATCGACGGCCTGATTCACATCTCCGACATGTCGTGGACCAAGCGCGTCAAGCACCCGAGCGAAGTGCTGAAGAAGGGTGACGTGGTGGAAGCGATGGTCCTCAGCATCGACGCCGAGAACCAGCGCCTGTCGCTGGGGTTGAAGCAGCTGGCGACCGATATCTGGGAAGACTTCTTCTCGTGCCACAAGGCCGGCGACACCATCGAAGGCAAGGTGGTCCGCATGACCAACTTCGGCGCCTTCGTGGAGCTGGACGAAGGCATCGAGGGGCTGATCCACGTCAGCGAGTTCGACGACTCGCAGGGCGGGGAGAAGATCGAGCTCGAAGTCGAGAAGTCGTACCAGATGAAGATCATCAAGCTCAGCCCGTCGGAGCGGAAGATCGGCCTCAGCATCCGCGCGATCAGGGACATCCGGACCGACTGGGAGTCGTACGCATCGTCGCAGGGCGACGGTGGCGCGACGCTTGGCGATCACTTGAAGCACAAATAGGCCTCTTGGCTGGGGGCCTGCAGGGCAGTTGTTGTTATGACGAAGGCGGAACTGGTCGAAGAAGTCTCGCGGGTCTCGGACCTCACGAAGAAGCACTCCGAGGTCATTGTCGACACGGTGTTCGAGAGCATCATCGATGCGCTCAAGCGCGGCGAGAAGATCGAGCTTCGTGGATTCGGCAGCTTCCGCCTTCGTAAACGCGAGCCCCGCAAGGGCCGCAACCCGAAGACCGGCGACAAGGTGGACGTGCCGCCGAAGCGCGTTCCGTACTTCAAGCCTGGCAAAGAACTGAAGGATCTGATCAATAAGGAGACGGACGAGGCGCCGGATGAAACCGGCGCGCCGTCCGCGCCTTCCGCCAACGGATCGCCGCTCAGCTAGTTCTGCATGGATCGGATCTGGTCACCCTGGAGGCATTCCTACGTGACTCGATCGGAAGAGCCCGCCGGCTGCGTCTTCTGCGTCGCGAACACCATCGGCGACGGGCAGCAGCTGATCGTTCACGACGGCCGGCTCGCCTACGTCATCCTCAACAAGTATCCGTACAACGCCGGCCACCTGATGGTGGTGCCGCATCGCCACGTCGCCAACCTGACGGGATTGGAAGATGCGGAGCTGAATGAGATGGCGAAGCTGACGCAGCTGTGCGAACGGGTGCTGACGGAGGCTTACGCGCCGCAGGGCATCAACGTCGGTATGAATCTGGGACGACCGGCGGGCGCGGGTATCGTCGATCACCTGCACATGCACCTGGTGCCGCGATGGAACGGCGACACGAACTTCATGACGGTCGTCGGCGACGTGCGGGTGTTGCCGGAAGAGCTGGCCCAAACGGCGGTTCGCCTGCGGCCGCTGTTCGCAAAGTTTTCCTAATACCCCCCGCGTGATAGGCTCAAGGGGCAGATTCGGGCGGTCCCATGACTTTCGACTTCACTCCAGAACAGCAGGCGCTCGCGCAACGTGCGCGAGAGATGGCGGCGTCGATCGGCCTGTCGGTCGCGCACGCCATCGATTCGTTGGGTTCGATTGCCGACGACATTTCGAAATCGCTCAGGTCACAGTCGCTGACGTCGGTCTTCAGGGAGAGCGCGGTCAACGCGGCGATCGTCCTCGAGGAGCTGGCGGCGGTGAGCGCGAGCCTTGGCGCATATGTCGGGTTCTCGTCGGCGCTCGAGGGCGTCGACGCCACCGCGGTGGTGCCGACGCCGCTGGCGGGGCTGCGCAGCAGCGAGACGCCGCTGGCGCGGGCCGAGGTGGCAAACCCGGCGGCCAAGGCCAAGGCGAGGCTGGCGGCCGCGGCGGTAGCCGTCGGCATAGGCCGCGCGGCGGTCGACCATGCCATCGCGGCGATGAAGAAGGCCGGCGTGAAGCCCGGACCGGATGAATACGCGCCGCACTGGGCGTTCGCCGACGGTGCGACGGACGTGGCCGCGGCGCGGATGCTGACCTTCGATGCCGCCCAGAAGCTGGATCGCCGCGAGGACGCCGAAGCTGCCGTCACGCGCGCGCACATCTTTGCCGCCAACGCGGCCGCGCGCGCCGTGGATGCGGCAATCAAGGTCGAGGGGCCGTGGGGCTATTCGAAAGGCGGGCTGCTCGAGCGGCTGTCGCGCGACGCACGTACCCTGCAAGTGATCTTGAAATGACGATTGAGGGAGTCCTTGATTGCTTGGTTGTTGGGTGATTGCCGAATGACGATCGCCAAATAATTCGGCGATTGAACATCGCCAAATCGCCCCACAATCAAGCAATCAAGGAATCGCTCAATCGTCAATTCCCCAGGATTCCCTTGGCGATCGTGCCGAGCTGCATGTTCGACGTGCCTTCGTAGATCTGCCCGATCTTCGCGTCGCGATACAGCTTCTCGACCGGATATTCCTTCACGAACCCATTGCCGCCGTACAGGTTGATCGCCATCGAGGCGACCCGCTCGGCCACTTCGGATGAGTGAATCTTGCACATCGCCGCTTCGGTCAGGAACGGCAGACCCGCCTCACGCAGGCGGGCGCTGTTGTAGACGAGCAGGCGAGTGGTTTCGACGTCCAGGGCCATGCGCGCGACCTGGAACTGCACGCCCTGGAAGTCGGCGATCGGCTTGCCGAACTGCTTGCGCTCCTTGACGTAGGCGATGGTGTGGTCGAGCGCACCCTGGGCGAGCCCGAGCATTTGCGCGCCGATGCCGATGCGTCCTTCGTTGAGCGTCTCGATCGCGACCTTGTAGCCCTTGCCGATGTCGCCGAGAATCTGCGACCGCGGCACCAGGCAGTCTTCGAAGATCAGTTCGCACGTGCTGCTGGCGCGAATACCCAGCTTGTCTTCCTTCTTGCCGACGGCGAATCCCGGCGTGCCCCGATCGACGATGAATGCGGTGATGCCGCGATAGCCGGCATCCGGATTGATGGTGGCGAACACGATGAACATGTCCGCTTCGTTGCCGTTGGTAATCCACAGCTTGCGGCCATTGATCGCGAACCCCTCGCCGCGCTCCGTGGCGCGCGTCGTCAGCGCGAACGCGTCACTGCCGGAACCGGCCTCCGAGAGGCAATAGGCGCCGATCAGGCTGGTGGCGAACTTGGGCAGGTACTGGCGTTTGATCTCGTCGGTGCCCCACCGCATCACCGCGTTGATGACGAGCGTGTTCTGCACGTCGACCAGGACGCCGATCGAGGGGTCGACGCGCGACAGCGATTCGACCGCCAGGACGGAGTGGAAGAACGTGCCGCCGGCGCCGCCGTAGCTCTCCGGCACCTCGATGCTCATGGCGCCGAGCTCGAAGAGCTTCTTGATCAGCTCGGGCGAGAACTTCGCAAGCTCGTCCATGTCCCGCGTGAGTGGCCGAATCTCCCGATCGGCAAACTCGTACATGGCGTCGCGGAAGATGGTTTCGTCTTCGGCGAGTCGCGTCAACGCGGGCCTCGCGACGATCGTCTGGCTCATGAGTCCCCTGTTCGAGCGAAATACGGGCTGAATACCAGCCGACAACGTCAATGTTATCATCGCCATGAAGGCCATGGGCACTACGGTCCCACGCACGCTGCTGGTTTGCGCCGCCATCGCCTGCGCGACGCTCGGCACGTCGGCACGTCAGCAGCCCGCCACGCCAGCTCCGGCGCCTGTACAGCCCGCTCAACCGTCAGCCCCGCCAGATCAGCAGCCGGTGTTTCGTGCCGGCATCGACACCGTCCGCGTGGACGTGATCGTGACCGACCGGCAAGGCAACCCGGTCACCGACCTGAAGCTCGAGGATTTTCAGATCGAAGAGGATGGCAAGCCCCAGAAGGCCGACACCTTCCGGCTCGTCCGCGTCGACACGACCACGCAGCCGGGCGACACCCAGCGCAGTATCCGGTCCCGCAACGACGAGGACACGGCGGCGGCCGACGAGCGCAGGCGCATCTTCATGGTCTTCCTGGACGACTACCACGTGATGCGCGACCGGGGCATGGTGCTGAAGAAGCCGGTCATCGATTTCATCGCCAACCAGCTCGGACCGAGCGACCTGCTGGGCGTCATGCATCCGCTGACGCCGATCGACGGCGCGGTGGTCACCGGCAACCACCAGGGTGTGATTAACGCGGTCGAGAAGTTCGAGGGCCGCAGGTACAACTACGAGCCCGTGAACGCCACCGAAGCCGGATACGTCTACCGGCTCACGCCGGATGCGATCGAGATGATCCGCCGCCAGGTGACGTTCACGGCGATTCGCGGCATCTGCACCAAGATGGGCGCGCTGCGTGAGGGCCGCAAGTCGCTGATTCTCCTCAGCGAGGGATACAACTCGATGCTGCCCCCGCAGATGCGCAGCAGTCTGCCCGGGGCGGTGGCCGGAGTGAGCGGGGTGGGCGGTGGCGGCGCGAATCGCGATCCGTTCGCGGCCGATGGCAACATCAACGAGGACCGCGCGCGTTTCGGCCAGGACATCGACATGATGCGCGAGCTGCAGGACGTCTGGGACGCCTGCAACCGCGGCAACGTCTCGATTTACCCCGTGGACCCGCGCGGCCTGGCGGCCGGCGCGTTCGACATCACGTCGAACATCTCGATTCGCACCAGCCAGCAGTACCTCACGCAATCGCAGGACACGCTGCGCGACCTCGCTGGCAATACCGACGGCCGCGCGATCGTGAATCGCAACGATCTTGCCGCGGGCATGCGGCAAATCGTCCGCGATTCGAGCGCCTACTACCTGGTGGCGTACACCACGCAGGCGGCCACCGACGGCAAGTTCCACGAGATCCGCGTGCGCGTGAAGCGCCCCGGCGTCCAGGTCCGGCACCGCAAGGGCTTCTGGGCCTTCACCAACGAAGACGTCAAGCGCGCCATGGCCCCGCCCAGGGCCGGTCCGGCCGCCGAGATCACCAAAGCGCTCACCGCAATCGCACCGATGACCAACCGGCGTTACATCCGCACGTGGTTTGGCACCGACCAGGGGCCCGATGGCGGCAATCGCGTCACGTTCTTGTGGGAGCCGCTGCCGCCCACGCCGGGCGTCAGGCGCGACGAGGCACGTCGAGTGACAGTGCTGGCGACCTCGCCATCCGGCGACATCGTGTATCGCGGGCGCGTCCCGAGCGAGCTGGCCTCGCCGGGCAACGGCGGCATCATCCGGTTCAACGCGCCGCCGGGCAAGCTCGGCGTGCGCCTGACCATCGAGGGTGACGGCACCGGCGCGCTCGACACCGAGGATCGGGACGTCACCTTACCAGACCTGACCGCGCCGGAACTCAGGCTGAGCACGCCACAGGTATGGTTTGCGCGCAATGCCAGAGAGTTCCAGGCGCTGACCGCCGGCACGCCGCCGGCGCCCGCGGCGACGCGCGATTTCCGGCGAACGGACCGCCTGCTGGTCCGCGTCGATGCCTACTCGCCCGCCAACGCCCCGGCACAAGTGACCGTGCAACTGCTGAATCAGCAGGGCACCAAGATGGCGGACATTCCGGTGACGGCGCCGGCGGAGGGGCAGACCTACTCGATCGACCTGCCGCTGGCGAGCCTGGCGCCCGGTCAGTACCTGATCGAGATCACCGCCAACAGCGAAGGCCACAAGCCCGTGACTGAACTTGTGGCCTTGCGGCTGGGCAGTTAGGCATACATGCCACGCATTTTCGTGACGGTGGCAACCCGTCCAATCGCCACGATATAAGCGGCGACGCGCATGTCGACGTTGTATTCGAGCGCCGTTTTCAGCACCGTCTCGAACGCCTGGCACATCTTCGCCTCCAGGCGTTCGTTCACTTCCTTCTCGGTCCAGAAGTAGCCATGGCGATCCTGCACCCACTCGAAGTACGACGTGGTGACGCCGCCGGCGTTGGCCAGGATGTCGGGCACCACGAAGACGCCCTTCTCGTGCAGGATCTTGTGCGCCTCGGTCGTCGTCGGGCCGTTGGCGCCTTCGACGATCAGCTTCGCCTTGATGTCGTGCACGTTGTCGAGGGTGATCTGCTTCTCGAGCGCGGCGGGCATGAGAATCTCGGCGTCGAGCGTGAAGACATCGGCCGCGGCGAGCGGCTCGCCGCCGGGGAAGCCGGCGACCGTTTTGTGCTGTGCCACCCATTGCTGCAGCTTCGGAATGTCGAGGCCGGTGGGGTTCTGAACGCCGCCCTTCCAGTCGGTGACGCCGATGATGACGGCGCCCTGCTCGGCCATCAGCTGCGCGCCGATCGCGCCGACATTGCCGAATCCCTGGACCGCGACCTTTGATCCGTCGAGCGAGAACCCCAGATGCCTGGCCGCTTCACGGGCGACAATCATCGCGCCCCGGCCGGTGGCTTCGCGGCGGCCCAGCGACCCGCCCATCTCCACCGGCTTGCCGGTGACGACGGCGGTGGAGGTGTGGCCGACGTGCATGGAGTAGGTGTCCGAGAACCACGCCATGACCTGTTCGTTGGTGTTGACGTCGGGAGCAGGGACGTCCTTGTCGGGGCCGATCGCATCGATGATCTCGGCCGTGTAGCGGCGGGTCAGCGCCTCGAGCTCGCGCTTCGACATCTTCGTCGGGTCGCAGATCACGCCGCCCTTGCCGCCGCCGAACGGCAGCTGCGCCACCGCGCACTTCCACGTCATCCAGGCCGCCAGCGTCGTCACTTCATCCAGCGTCACGTCGGGGTGATAGCGGATGCCGCCCTTGGCCGGGCCAAGCGTCACGTTGTACTGGACCCGGAAGCCGGTGAAGACCTGGATCTCGCCGCTGTCCATCTGGACGGGGCAGGAGACGATGATCTGCCGTTTGGGGTGGGTGAGCATCTGCCAGATGCCCGGTTCGAGATTGAGCAGACGCGCGGCGCCTTCGAATTCCTGAAGCATGCCGCTGAAGAGCGTGCCGTATGACGACATCAGACCCTCATCGATGGTGGACCCCTCTGAGCCAGACACGGCGCAGAAGGCAAACGAACCAAAGTAGCAATCCGCTCATGACAATGTCAATTCACTATCTCTCCCATGCGTTTCAGTTATCACCTGGCGCCCCCGAATAACCCGCCTCCGCCCGCGGCTGGGGCGTGGCAAGCTCCCTCAGGTCTTATAATTAGAGGCACATGAAGGGCGTGATCGAGCGCGCGGACAGGCGCAAGGCGAAATGGGAACGTGAGGTCCTGGAGCCGGCGCTCGAGAAGTCACCTGAGCGCAAGGGGCCGTTCACCACCATTTCCGGCCGCCCGATCGAGCGTCTCTACACTTCCGAAGACATCGCCGGCATCGGCTACGAGCGCGACATTGCCAATCCCGGCGAGTATCCCTACGTCCGCGGCATTCACCCGAGCGGCTATCGCGGCAAGCTGTGGACCATGCGCCAGTTCGCCGGCTTCGGGTCGCCCGAAGAGACCAACCAGCGCTACAAGGACCTGATTGCGGCCGGCGGCACCGGGCTGAGCGTCGCATTCGACCTGCCGACGCTGATGGGGCGTGATCCGGATCACCCGTTGTCGCTCGGGGAAGTGGGCAAGTGCGGCGTCAGCATCGTGTCGCTGAAGGACATGGAGCGGCTGTTCGACGGCATTCCGCTCGACGACCCGGCGATCACGACGTCGATGACGATCAACTCGCCGGCGCCGATGATCTTCGCCATGTATCTGGTCGTCGCCGAGCAGCACGGCGCCGACTGGAAGAAGATTTCCGGTACCATCCAGAACGACATCCTCAAGGAATTCATCGCCCAGAAGGAATACATATTCCCGCCGCGCCAGTCGATGCGGCTGATCACCGACATCTTCGCGTTCTGCTCGCAGGAAGTCCCGAAGTGGAACACCATCTCGGTGAGCGGCTATCACATCCGCGAGGCGGGCTCGACGTCGCTGCAGGAGCTGGCGTTCACGTTGCGTGACGGCCTCGAGTACGTGCAGTACGGGGTGGACGCCGGACTGGACGTCGACGACTTCGTGCCGCGCATCTCGTTCTTCTTCAACTCGCACAGCGACTTTTTCGAGGAGATTGCCAAGTATCGCGCCGCGCGCAAGCTGTGGGCGGACGCGATGAGGCACCGGTTTGGCGCCAAGAATCCCCGTTCGTGGCAGCTCCGTTTCCATACCCAGACGGCCGGCGTGTCGCTGACCGCGCAGCAGCCCTACAACAACGTCGTGCGCACGGCGCTGCAGGCGCTGGCCGCGGTGCTGGGCGGCACCAACTCCCTCCACACCAACTCGCTCGACGAGGCATTGGCGCTGCCGACCAGGGAGGCGGCCACCATCGCGCTGCGAACGCAGCAGATCATCGCCCACGAAAGCGGCGTGACCAACGTCGTCGACCCGCTGGGCGGTTCGTACTTCGTCGAGGCGCTGACACGCCAGATGGAAGAGGGCACGCTGAAGTACTGGGACACGATCGATCGCATGGGCGGCATGGTCGAGGCGATCGAGCGCGGCTATCCGCAACAGGAGATTGCCGAGGCGTCCTATCAGTTCCAGCAGGCAGTCGAGCGCCGTGAGAAGGTCATTGTCGGCGTCAACGACTTCGTCCAGATGGATGCCAAGCCGCTCGAGATCCTGTACATTGACGAGTCCACCGCCGGGCTGCAGCTGGAGCGGCTCGCCGATCTGAAGCGCATGCGCGACCACCATCGCGTGCGGCAGACGCTTGAGGCGCTGCAGGCCGGCGCAACGGGCACCGCGAACACCATGCCGCTGCTGCTGGATTGCGTACGCGCCTACGCCACCGTTGGTGAAATGTGCGATGCTCTCCGCGAAGTGTGGGGAGAATACGAAGAAGTCCCCCTCATATGAGCCAGAAGATTCGAGTCGTCATCGCCAAGCCAGGCCTGGACGGCCACGACCGTGGCGCCAAGGTGATCGCGCGCGCTTTGCGCGATGCGGGTATGGAGGTGATCTACACCGGCCTGCGGCAGACGCCCGAGCAGATTGTCTCGGCGGCGCTGCAGGAAGATGCCGACGTGATTGGCCTGTCCATTCTGTCCGGCGCCCACATGCACATCTGCCGGCGGGTGATGGAACTGCTCACAGAAAAGGGCCTCGACGACGTGCAGGTCGTCATCGGCGGCATCATTCCCGACCTCGACATTCCCACGTTGAACGGGATCGGCATCAAGGGCATTTTCATCCCCGGCACCCCGATGCAGCGGATCATCGACTTCATTTCCGCCAACGCGCGCGCCAGGGTGTGAAGGGACATGCCACTGTTACCCGGCCGTCCGCAGGCCGATCAGGTGGGGTAACCCTGGGCATGCCACCCTCCTCCTGGCGGACGACAGTGTCACCGTCCAACGGGTGATAGCGCTGACGTTCGCCGAACAGCCCATTCAGATTGTCACCGTCCGCAGCGTGGTTTTGGAAACCTCCGAAGGCCTGGTCCGCGACGAAATCGAGCGCATCAAGTCTCGCCGATCTCAATAGGGCATAATCGTCAGATGCCTGTTCCGGAGAAGCCGGCCCTCGAGGGTCTCGAAGACTCTCTTTCTGCGCGCTGGGAGCGCGACGGCACGTATCGATTCGACCGCACGAAGAGCCGCGATCAGATCTACTCGATCGATACGCCGCCGCCGACCGTCAGCGGTTCACTGCACGTCGGCCATGTCTTCTCCTACACGCACACCGACATCATGGCGCGTTTCCAGCGGATGCGCGGCAAGGAGGTGTTCTACCCGATGGGGTGGGACGACAACGGCCTGCCCACCGAGCGGCGGGTCCAGAACTACTTCGGGGTGCGCTGCGATCCGTCGTTGCCCTACGTGTCCGACTTCGTCCCGCCTGAGAAGCAGGAGAAGCCGCCCGTCTCCGTGTCGCGCCCCAACTTCATCGAGTTGTGCACGAAGCTGACGGTCGAGGACGAGAAGGCCTTCGAGCACCTGTGGCGGTATCTCGGCCTGTCGGTGGACTGGTCGATGACCTACGCGACCATCGGCCGCGACGCACAGTTGGTGTCGCAGGCCATGTTCCTGCGGTTATTGCAGCACCAGCGCGCCTACCAGGTGGAAGCCCCGACATTGTGGGACGTCGACTTCCGGACCGCCGTGGCGCAGGCCGAGCTCGAGGATCGCGAACAACCCGGGGCGTACCACAAGATTCATTTCTACCGGGATCAGGAAGCGGGGATTGGGGCTCGGGGAGCGGCGCCGATCGCCATCGAAACCACGCGGCCGGAACTGATCCCCGCCTGCGTGGCTCTCGTCGCTCATCCTGACGACGCGCGCTACCAGCCCCTGTTCAACACGCACGTCATCACGCCGCTGTTCGGCGCGCGGGTGCCGGTTCTCGCCCATGCGCTGGCGGATCCTGAAAAGGGCAGCGGCATTGCGATGATCTGCACGTTCGGCGACACCGCCGACGTGGTGTGGTGGCGCGAACTCAAGCTGCCCGTGCGCGCGATCATGCAGCCCAACGGCGCGCTTGGTCCGGTCACCTGGGGCCAGCCAGGCTGGGAATCCAATGATGCCGTCAAGGCGCAGGCCCACTACGATCAGCTGAAGGGACTCTCGGCCAAGAAGGCCCAGGCGCGCATCGTCGAGCTGCTGCGCGAGAGCGGCGACCTGCAGGGTGATCCCAGGCCGATCACCCACAACGTCAAGTTCTATGAGAAGGGCGATCGCCCGCTCGAGATCGTCACCAGCCGGCAGTGGTTCATCAAGACGATGGACTATCGCGAAGACTTCATCCGCCGAGGCCAGCAGATCTCCTGGCACCCGGAGTATATGCGCGCGCGCTATGAGAACTGGGTGCACGGACTGAACGGCGACTGGTGCATCAGCCGACAACGCTTCTTCGGCGTGCCATTCCCGGTCTGGTATCCGATTCGGCAGGACGGCACCACCGACTACGATCACCCGATTCTCTGCGAGGAGTCGCGGTTGCCGATCGATCCGTCGACCGACGTGCCAGCCGGCTACACCGCCGATCAGCGCGGCCAGGCCGGCGGGTTCGTCGGCGACCCCGACGTGATGGACACCTGGGCGACGTCGTCGGTGTCGCCGCAGCTCGTGTCCGGCTGGCATCGAGACGACGACCTGTTGGCGCGGACCTTCCCGATGGATCTGCGGCCGCAGGCGCACGACATCATCCGCACCTGGCTGTTCTCGTCGGTGGTGCGCGCGCACTTCGAGAATGAGTCGGTGCCATGGACCCACGCGTCGATCTCCGGCTGGGTGCTGGACCCGGATCGAAAGAAGATGTCGAAGTCGAAGGGCAACGTGGTGACGCCGATGGCGCTGCTGCAGGAGCACGGCTCAGACGGCGTGCGCTACTGGGCGGCGCGTGGCGGCCCCGGCGTCGATACGGCGTTTGACGCGGGCCAGATGAAGATTGGCCGCAAGCTGGCGATGAAGGTGCTCAACGTCTCCAAGTTCGTGCTGCTGGGTGCACAGGCCGACGGCGCCGTCACCGAGCCGCTCGATCGCGGCATGTTGCAGAACCTGGCGGCACTGGTGGACGAAGCGACCGCGGAACTCGACCACTACGAGTACGCAAAGGCGCTGGCGAAGGTCGAGTCGTTCTTCTGGGATTTCTGCGACAACTACGTCGAGGCGGCGAAGTCGCGCCGGTATGGAGATTTTGGACCGGACGCGGCGGCCTCGGCATCGACCGCCATGCGCCTCGCGCTGTCGGTCATGCTGCGCCTGCTGGCGCCGTACCTGGCGTTCGTGTGTGAAGAAGTGTGGTCGTGGACCAACAGCGGTTCGGTCCATCGTGCGAGGTGGCCCATGCGCGACGAAATCGTGCGCGTGTCGGGCACCGATGCGGCGGCGACGCGGGCCATGTGCCATGTCACTGAGGCGCTGAACGCGATTCGCAAAGGCAAGGTCGACCAGCAGGTGTCGATCGGCACGCCCGTGCAGCAGGTGATCTACCAGGCCGGCGGCGAAGCGATCGCCTGCCTGAAGCTCGTCGAGCGCGATCTCAAAGCCGCGTCGCGAACTGACACGCTGGTGTTGCGCGCCGGTGCCGAACCGGCGGTGGAAATCACCCTCAGACCCGCCGGGGTGTGACCGTGATCGAACCGCTGGCGACCGCCGGCCTCAGCTTCGAGCGCGAGCCCGCATGATGCCCGCCGGCATTGACCTGCGCCGGCATCGATCGCTTCCGTCAACCATGGATGCCGCTGCCGCGCTGGCCCACGCCGGCGCCGCGCACGGCGTCGTGGTCGTGGCCGAGGAGCAGACCGCCGGCAGGGGCAGGCGCGGCACGCAGTGGGCGTCTCCTCCCGGTTCCGGGCTGTACTTCTCGTTCGTGTCCAGGCCAGGCGACCCGTCGTTGATTACGCTTGCGGCCGGCGTGGCGGTTCGTGACGGCATCGCGGCCGCCACCGGACTGGCGCCCGACCTCAAGTGGCCCAACGACGTGATGGTCGGCAGGCGCAAGCTCGCCGGCATGCTTGCGGAAGGCCTTGCGATTGGCACCGCTGCACAAGCCGTCATCATCGGCGTCGGAATCAATGTCCAGCCCGCAGCCTATCCGGCGGACGTCGCGGCGCGCGCGACGTCGATCGAAGCGGAACTCGGGCGGCCGATCGACGGCGAGCCGTTGCTGGTCGCGGTGCTCGAGGCGCTGCGCGATCGGCTGGTCCTGCTCGAGCAGAAGCCCGGTGATATCCTGCAGGCGTGGCGCGCGGCCTCGCCGAACGCGGTCGGCACGCGCGTGGAATGGGACGGACGTGTCGGTACGACCGCCGGCGTCGATGACAGCGGCGCGCTGCTGGTACGAACCCGCGCCGGCGTCGAGCGGGTCGTGGCCGGCGAACTCACGTGGCACCTTGGCACTTAGGCACCCAACATGTTGCTAGCGATTGACATCGGCAATACCAACATCGTCATCGGCGTGTTTCGCGGCGATGCGCTGGTGCATAGCTGGCGCCTGACCACGATCAGGGAGCGAACGTCCGACGAGCTCGGCATCCTGCTGACCGATCTGTGTAACCGCTACGAGATTCGACACGCGGAGATCTCCGGCGTCGTGATCGCCTCGGTGGTGCCGCCGCTGACCGCTACCATGGTCGCCATGGTGTCCGAGTATTTCGGCCGCGTGCCGCTGCTGTTCGAGCCGTCGGTGAACGCCGGCATTCCGGTGCTGACCGACAATCCCGCAGAGGTCGGCGCCGACCGCGTCGTCAACAGCATTGCGGCGTTTGCGTCGTATGGGAAAGGGCTGCCGATCATCGTGATCGACTTCGGCACGGCCACGACCTTTGACGTGGTGTCGGCGAAGGGTGAGTACCTGGGCGGCGTCATTTGTCCCGGTCCGCAAGTCTCGGCCGATGCACTCGTGCAGCGAACGGCCAAGCTGCCGCGCATCGATGTGCGAAAACCCGCGCGCGTCATTGGCACCAACACCATTGGCGCCATGCAGTCAGGGCTGTTCTGGGGCTACGTCGACATGGTGGACGGCCTGGTGCGGCGGATGAAGGCGGAGCTCGGCGGATCGGCGGTCGTGGTGGCGACCGGAGGCCTGGCGACCATCGTCGCGCCCGAAACCACGTGTGTCGAGCATGTCGATGAGGAGCTGACGCTTCGCGGACTGCGGCTGGTGTGGGAACGTCACCAAGCGTGATTGACGTCGAGTCCTATTGCCGAGACCTCGAGGCGTACCTGTGCCGGAAGAACGACGGCCACTTGATCCGCATCACCGGGGCCGCGTTCGAGCAGGTGCAGAGCTGGGCGCTGCAGGGCGTGCCGATCAAGGTGGCCGAAGCCGGCATTGACCGCCACTTCGAGCGCTATTACCGCAAGGGCCCGCGCCGCCGGCCCGTCCGCATTGAATTCTGCGAAGCCGACGTGCTCGACGCCTTCGACGACTGGCGCCGCGCCGTCGGCGTGACACGGGTGGTTGAAGACCCGCCGGGTGGGCCTGGAGTCGAAAATCCGGCTCCGGCGGTCCGACGCCGACGATCGCTGACGACGCAGATCGACGGCGTGCTCGCGCGGTTGACGGTGCTGCGCGGCAGCGGCCAGGCCGGCGATGCGATTGGTGGGGCCCTCGACGACGCGGTGCGCGCGCTCGATGCGCTCAAGGGCGAGGCCGGCGCCGCCAAAGGCGAGGCCCGCGACGCGCTCATGCAGCGAGTGCACGAGATCGATCGCCGCTTGCTTGACGCGGCGCTGGCGGCCCTTGACCCGGCCGACCAGGCGGCGCTGAGCAGGGAAGCGGAGGCCGAATTGGCGCCCTTCCGGGAACGCATGGGCGCGGCGGCGTTCCAGCAGTCCAGCCGGCAGGCCCTGCATCGCCTGGTGCGCGAGCGGTTCGGCCTGCCGGGGTTCTGACATGGTCCGAGGCGATCGCCACCGGGTCACAGTCGAGCGGCCGGCCGCGGGCGGCCGCATGATTGCCCGCCATGACGGCGCCATCGTCTTCGTCTCGGGCGCGATTCCGGGTGAAGTGGTCGACATCGAAATCGAGAAGGTGCAGCGCGGCACCGCGTGGGCGGCGACGCGCGCGGTGGTCGACCGCTCACCGGACCGCGTGGACGCTCCCGATGGGGCCTGCGGCGGCTCGGTGTTCGCGCATATCGCCTACCAACGCCAGCGCTGGTTGAAATCGCAAATCATCGACGATGCGTTCCGGAGGATTGGCCGGATCACGTTGGACGGTCCCATTGACGTGGCGGCGTCACCGGTAGACGGCTATCGCATGCGCGCGCGGCTGCACATGCGTGATGGCCGGATCGGATTCTTTCGCGAAGCGACGCACGCGCTGTGCGATCCAGGGCCCACGCGGCAGTTGCGCGACGACACGGTGAGCATGATTCGACGGCTGGAGACGGCGCTGTCGGCGGCGCCGGCGGGATTGATACGCGAGGTCGAGATCAGCGAGAACCTCGATGCCACCGATCGCGCCATTCACCTGGAACTGCATCCCGACGCCGAGCCGTCCAGCCTGACGTCCCTCGTGCAGGTTGACGGCCTGACCGGCGCGACGTGCGCGCCTGGGGACGATCCGCGAACGTTCGAACTGTTCGGATCGCCCATCGTATCCGACCGGATCGGCGGTGCGCAGCTCGATCGTCATGTGCGCTCGTTCTTCCAGGGCAACCGCTACCTGATCACGCCATGCACCGAGTGGGTGAGCCGGCTGGCGGACCAAGGACCGCTGGTGGACCTGTATGCGGGCGTGGGGCTCTTCAGCCTGACGGTCGCGCGGCTGCGAGGGGCCGGTGAGATCACCGCCGTGGAAGGCGATCCGTTCGCGGCCCGCGACTTGAAAAGGAACGCCAGCGGCGCCATCACGGTAATCGAACTGCCGGTTGAGCAGTACGTGCATCGCTCGGCCCAACCCGTCGCCACCACCATCGTCGATCCGCCGCGCACCGGCATGTCGAAAGAGGCGTTGGCGCGGGCGATGGCGATTCGATCGCCGCGTTTCATCTACGTGTCCTGTGATGTGGCGACGCTGGCGCGCGACGCGCGAGTGCTGGTGGATGCCGGCTACCGGATCGCGTCGGCCAGGGCTTTCGACATGTTCCCGAATACCGCGCACGTCGAGACGGTCATGGCTTTCGCCCGTTAGCGGCCTGCACCAGGCCTTCGAACAGCTCGCGGAATTCGCCGGTCCGCCAGAAGTTCTCGGGGTGCCACTGCACGGCCACCACGAAGGTCGGCCCAGGCTTCTCCATGGCTTCCACGACGCCATCTGGAGAGGTGGCGGTGACTTCGAAACCCGTGGCGATGTCCTTCACCGACTGGTGATGGCGGCTGTTGACGTGCGCCGTTTCGCCGTCTCCCATGTGGTCCTTGAGCAGCTCCGACAGTCGTGACCCCTGCGCGACCCACACTTCATGCGCGCCGCCGGCGCGGGGCTGCGGCACCGAGTGGGCAAGGGCGCCGGGCACCTGGCTGGGAATGTCCTGAATCAGCGTGCCGCCCATCGCGACGTTCAGCACCTGCATGCCTCGACAGATCGCCAACAATGGAATGTCCCGGGCCACCGCTTCGCGCGCCAGCGCCATCTCGAACTCGTCGCGACCGGCTTCGGCGGCCTGGAAGGTGTCGTGCGGCGTTTCGCCGTACAGCGTGGGATCGACGTCGCCGCCGCCGGTCAGCAACACGCCATCGACGCCGGCGAGAATCCGCGCGGGTGCGTCAGCGCCGACCACGACTTCGACCGGCTCGCCGCCCGCGCGCCGCACCGACTCGAGGTAGTCCTCCATCTTGCGGTTCTGCCCGATGGCAATCAGCGCCATATCCACAGCGTCCTACATTCGGGCCGGTACGGCAACCGCAGAGTGTCTCTAGGGAGCGTATCAACGGGATTGAGAGTGTCAGGCGCTGAGCTCATCGAAGTCTCGGACCGTTCCGTGGGAACGGTCCAGGTGGAAATCGACCATTCATGCCGGTAGAATCGCAAGATGCTCTCGTCCAGATGTGCCCTCCAATGCTAGGTGAGATCAAGCAACAGATCGCTCAAATCGTCACCCGGGAGCATTCCGCAGAGGCGGCAGGAGAACTGAGCTTCCGGCCGGTGCCCGCCACCGCCACCGGCGATATCGCGATCCCGGTGTTCGGGGTGGCGCGCAAGGCCGGCATCGATCCCAAGACGCTGGCGTCGTCGCTGGCGGGTCACATTCGCGCCCTTCCCGGTGTGGCTGAGGTGCTGGCCGCCGGCCCGTACGTCAACCTTTCCTTTGACCGGGCGGTGTTCGCGCGACGCTTCATCGCCGACGTTGCGGCGGGGGAGGCGACCGCGCTGAAGCCAAGCGGCTCCCGCGTGCTGATTGAGCACACCAGCATCAATCCCAACGCGAGCCCGCACGTGGGCCGCGGCCGCAACGCCATCATCGGCGACACCATCGCCCGGCTGCATCGCTTCCTCGGCCACCACACCGAAGTGCACTACTACGTGAACGACATCGGCAAGCAGATCGCGCTGCTGGTCTACGCCTGCCGCGGCCACGAGGACCTGCAGTTCAACGATTTACTCGACCAGTACGTGGCGATCAGCCAGCAGGCAAAGGACGATCCGGCGGTCGAGCAGATCGCGTTCGATCTGCTCAACCAGTTCGAGCAGGGCGATGCCGCGGTGCGCGACGAGTTCCGCAGGGTCGTCGACCTGTGCGTCAACGGCCAGGTATCGATCCTCGGACGGCTCGGCATTACCTATGACATCTTCGATCGTGAGTCGAACTTCCTGGACGATCCACGGCTGCAGCCGGTGATCGAGAAGCTCATTGACCAAGGGGCGCTGATCACCGACGAGCACGGCCGCCAGGTCATCGATCTGCTGCAGCTGGGCTTCACGCGCGAAGAGGGCCGCTACGTCGTGCTGAGCCGCGCCAACGGCACGTCGATGTACGTGGCCCGCGACCTTGCCTATACGATCCACAAGTCCGAGATCAGCGCGGCTGCCAACCTGTCGGTGCTCGGCGAGGACCACCGGCTCTATCAGGAGCAGCTCGACCTGATTCTCCGCTGGTGCGGCTTCGCGACGCCGGACGTCATCTACTACTCGTTCGTGCTCCTCAAGCAGGGCAAGATGTCGACCCGGCAGGGGAACGTGGTGCTGCTCAGCGACTTCATCGATCTGGCGCGCGACAACGCGGCGGCGCGGATCCGCGACGCCAACCCCGGCCTGTCAGACGACGAGATTCGAGAGCTGGCCGACACGGTGGCGGCCGGGGCGGTGCGCTACGGGATTCTCAGCGTCAGCCCCACGAAGAACGTCATCTTCGATCTCGAAGAGTCGTTGCGATTCGAGGGCAACACCGGCCCCTACCTGCAGTACTCGTGCACGCGCATCGCCTCGATCCTGGCGAAGCACGGCGGCGCCGTTCCCGCGGTGCCGGCGTCCGTGCCGGAGCTGAATGCCAGCGAGTGGGCGCTGATCATGGCAATGACGCGCCTGCAGGACGAGGTCCGGACCGCCGCCTCGTCGCGCAATCCGTCGAGCCTGTGCGCCTATGGTTTCGAACTCGCGCGCGCCTTCAATCGCTTCTACCACGACTCGGACGTGCTTGATGCGCCAGCGGCTGAGAGGGCGATGCGCTTGAACATCTGCGCCGCGACCGGGACCGTGCTGTCCGCCTGCCTCGACGTGCTGGGCATGCAAGTTCCCCGGCGGATGTAGTACGGTCGACGGGATTTCCGTGGTTGACGCTGGAATCGGCCGCCTGCTCATCTCGAGCCTGCATCAAGGCATTGCCGACATTTCCCCAAACAGGCTTGAGTTCTACGAAAACTGGTTGAGCCCTACCGGCATGCGCGACGGGCGCATCGGGCTGGCGCCGCTTGGCGCCGTGCTCAGCTTCCTGCATCGCGAAGAGCCGCCGGCCAACGAACAGATCGTGGCGCGCGCTGGCCGGTATGCCGCCGATTGGATGTTCGCCGGTGTGTCGACCTTCCGGCGCTCCTACGTGCGCCACCTGCCGATGGGCCTGCGGTCGCGCGCGGCGCTGGGCCTCGGCCGGAAGCTGATTCTCACGACCGTGCGCCAATCGAAGGTCGGGTCGAGGCTGAGCGGCAGGTCCGCGGCCATCGACATCAGCTCGGCGTTGTTCGACCAGTTGCGGGCTCCGGCCACCATCCCGATGCGCGCGTTCTATGCCTCCGCCGTCGAGCGCCTGCTCCAGCACTGCGCGGTCGATGCCGAGGTGAGCGTCACCACTGATCCGCTTGGCGCGTGGAGCCTGGCGATCACCGTCCGCGGGCCGCTCGAGGTGCTGGAAAGTGAGAAGTGAGAGGCAGAAAGTGAGAAGTGAGAGGTGAGAAGTCGGAAGAGGAGCATGCTTCTCACCTGCTACTTCTCACTTCTCACTTCGCCGGCCTTCGCCCAGCTCCTCGTCATTCCGTTCGACAATCCCACCCAGGAGCCGCGGCTGACCTGGATGCGCGAAGGGGCCGCCATTCTGCTGAGCGAGATGCTGGCATCGGCCGGCGAGTTGACGATCGAGCGCGAGGAACGTTTGCGCGCGTTCGAGCGCTTGCAGTTGCCCGCCACCGCGACACTCAGCCGCGCATCGACGATTCGGGTCGGGCAGGCGGTCGCCGCCTCGCTGATCCTGAGCGGCAGCGTGACCATGACGGGCGACCAACTGGTGGCTCGCGCCCGTGGCGTCCGGCTCGATACCGGCCGATTGCTGCCCGAGTTCGAGGCGAGCGGGCCGCTGACCGACGTGTTCCTGGTGTTCGGCCGCCTGGCGCAGCTGGTGCGCGGAGCGCCCGAGGCCGCGCTGCCGGCCACGCCGGACCGGCTGCCTGATGCGCCGCAGGTGTTCGAGCTCTATGTCAAGGGCCTGGTCGCGGAGACGCCGTCGACCGCGCTGGCGTTTCTCGAGCAGGCGTTGAGCGTGGCGCCGCAGTTCGATCGCGTGCGGCTGGCCATCTGGGATTTGCACTCCGAGGCGTCCGAGCACCAGCGCGCGCTCGAGAGCATCACCGCCGTCGGTCCTGACAGCCGCTACCGGCGCGCCGCGCAGTTTCGCCGCGCGCTCTCGCTGATACACCTGAAGCGTTTTGACGATGCGCTCGCGACGCTGGGCGCGATGCAGCGGGAAGAACCCTCGGCGACGGTCGCCAACGCGATTGGCGTCGCGGAGCTGCGTCGCACGGCCACCCCTCAACCCGGACGCGCGACCTACTATTTCAGCCAGGCGTCGGAGCTCGATCCTGCCGTGGGCGACTGGTTCTTCAACCTGGGCTACGCCTATTGGCTCGACCAGGATCCGAAGGCCGCCATCTACTGGCTCCGCGAAGCGGTTCGTCGCGACCCGGCCGACGGCGACGCGCACTTCATCCTTGGTGTGGCACTGCAGCAGACTGGTGCGACCGCCGAGGCCACACGCGAGCGCGAACTGGCGTCGCGGCTATCGTCGAAATACGCGGCATGGGACGCGCGCGCCTCCGGCGGCGATCCGGTGCCGAGGGGGCTCGAGCGGCTGCACGAAGAGCTGATCCCCACGCAGGTCGACGCCGTGATCACGTCGGCGGCGCAGCGCGACCACGAATCGCTGGCCGCCTTTCATCTCGATGTGGCCCGCCGCGCGTTCGCGCGCGAAGCGGATCGCGAAGCGATCCAGCAGCTGCGCCGCGCGTTGTATCTCTCGCCGTATCTGGCCGAGGCGCACTTGCTGCTGGGCCGACTCTACCTTCGGGGCGGTCGGCCAACCGAGGCGGTAGAGCAGCTGAAGATCGCGCTGTGGAGCGAGGCCACGGTGCCGGCGCATCTGGCGCTCGCCGAGGCGTTGCTCCAGATGCAGGATCGCGCAGGCGCTCGCGCCGAGGTCGAGCGCGCGCTGGCTCTGAACCCGGCGTCAGCAGCAGCGCTGGCCTTCAAGGCGAAGCTTGCGGGACCGTGGTAACATTCTGCTCGCGTCTGCACGATGGCTCAGACACACGACGAATCCTTCCGTGAAATCCAGCTGGGCGGCAAGCAACTCGTCTTCCTTGCCATGGCCGTCGTGGTCATCGGCGTCAGCCTCTTCCTGATGGGTGTCATGGTTGGCCGCGGCGTCCTCGCCGCCCGCGGGGCTGCCGGAGCCGACTCGATCGCCGCCGCAGCGGAATCGGATCTGCCTCCGCCGCCCCCATCAGCATCCGTATCATCTTCCAGCACGCCGGCCACCGCCGGTGAGAAGCTCAGCTATGCCGAACGCCTCGGATCGGCCGAACCGCCAACGGAGCCGCTGAAGCCGGAAGCCGGCACGCCGGCAGAGGCGCCCTCGCCGAAGCCCGAGTCGGCGCCGCCGCCCTCGGCTCCCGCAGCGGCCCCGGCACCAGCGCCGCCGGCACCGGTGGCGGCTGCTCCGGCTCCGCCGCCGACGACCGCCGCGAAGGCGGCAGGGCCAGCGGCCGCGATTGCCGAGCCAGCGGGGACAGGCTTTACGATCCAAATCGCAGCGGTTCGTGAAGCGGAAGAGGCCGATGCCATCGTGAAGCGCCTGGCCGGCAAAGGGTATCCGGCCTACGTCGTCGCGCCGGCGCGCGGGTCGGCGCCGCTTTATCGCGTGCGCGTCGGCAAGTACCAGGAACGCCGCGAAGCGGATACCGTCGCCGCGCGGCTGCAGAAGGAAGAGCAGTTCAAGCCCTGGGTCGTAAGGTAAGCCTCCTCGCAGCCGCACTCTCCGGAGTGCTGCTCGCGCTGTCGTTCCCCAAGTACGGTCATCCCGCCGTCGCCTTCGTCGCGCTCGTGCCGCTGCTGGTCGCGCTGAGCGGTTGGCATGGGCATGCCGCGATTCGCGGCGTCTCGACACGGCGGGGCTTCGCGCTTGGCCTGGTCGCAGGCTTCATTCATTACGCGGGCACCGTCTATTGGACTGGCGCGACGGTGTCCACGTTCGGCGGGCTTCCGGCCTTCGTCGCGGCGCTGGTCGCTGGCCTGCTGGTGCTCTATATGGCGGCCTACGTTGCCATGTTTGGCGCCATCACGGCCATGCTCGTGCGTCGATTCCAGCTCACCGGCCTCTGGCTCTCGCCCGCGGTGTGGGTCACGGTCGAGTACCTGCGCGGCATCCTGATCGGCGGCTTCCCGTGGATTCCGCTCGGCAACACCATGGTCACGCTGCTGCCAATCGCGCAGCTGGCCAGCGTCGTTGGTGTGTACGGGCTGACCATCTTCGTCGCACTGCTGAACACCGGATTCACGGTCACGGCGTTGTCGGCAGAACGGCGCCGGCTGGGAGTCGGGGCCGGGACCCTTGTGATGATCGCGCTGGTGTCGGTCTGGGGCGGCCTTCGCCTCTCCGCAGGCGAACTCACCAGTGGCACGCCGATCACGGTGGGATTGATTCAAGGCAACATCACGCAGACCGACAAATGGAACCCGGCCCGGGCCGGCATGATCCTCGATCGCTACCGCACGTTGTCACGCCAGGCAGTCTCCAACGGCGCTCAGTTTCTCATCTGGCCGGAGTCGTCCACGCCGTTCGACTTCGAGGAAGACCTCAGCGGCGGTCTGGTGCGCGGCACGGCGCGCGAGGCCGGTGTCCCTCTGCTGCTTGGCAGCAACGAGATCGAGCACAGCGATCCGCCGAAGGTCTATAACGCGGCGTTCATGCTGGACACGCACGGCGCGACCGCCGCTGTCTACCGGAAGATTCACCTGGTGCCGTTCGGTGAGTACGTGCCGTTCCAACGCCTGCTGTTCTTCGTCGGCCCACTCGTCGAAGCGGTGTCGGCGTTCTCCAGGGGCACGCGGGTAACGATGATGCCGGTCCAGGGGCACATGGTCAGCACGGCCATCTGTTACGAGGTGACCTATCCGCAACTGGCGCGCGAAGCCGTGCTGAACGGCAGCGAGATGCTGACCACCGTCACCAACGACGCGTGGTACGGCGAGTCATCGGCCGCATTCCAGCACTTCGAGATGGCCACCATGCGTGCGATCGAGCAAGGGCGATACCTGGTGCGCTCCGCCAACACCGGCATCAGCGGCATCATCGATCCGTACGGCCGCGTGGTGATTCGCACCGGGCTGTTCGAGACGGTCGCCGTGGTCGGCGAGGCGCGGTTCGTGCAGGCGCGGACGGTGTATGCCAGAATGGGAGACTGGGCGGTGCTGGTGTCGGCCGCGCTGGTCGTGATCGCCCTCGGGTGGGCGTTTGTCGAGGGTCGCAAGAGACATGCAGATTGATGATTTGGTTCGCCGGTCCACGGATTTACTGAAGCGCGCGTCAGAGATGCGGAGCTATCTTTGACGGGGCCCACGATCCGGGCGAGCTAGCGCAACTCGAGCAGAAGGTCGCCGCCCCCAATTTCTGGGATAACCAGGCCGAAGCACAAAACACTCTCCAGCGGCAGCGCCGGCTCGCCGACGATCTCGAGTTGCGCGACAGCTTCGCCAAGCAGATCGACGACCTTGGTGTCCTGGTCGAGTGGGCACAAAGCGGCGAGGACGTCGCTGCTGATTTCGCGAAGGCCCTCGACGCGCTCGAAACCCAGGTCGACGCCGCGGAAACCAAGCAGATGCTCGGCGGCGAGCACGACGCGGCCAATGCCATCGTGTCGATCCACCCCGGCGCCGGCGGCGTCGAGTCCCAGGATTGGGCCGAGATGCTGCTCCGCATGTACTTGAAGTGGGCCGAGCGTCGAGGATTCAAGCGCGAGCTGATTGACTACCAACCGGGCGAAGAGGCCGGGTTGAAGAGCGTCACCGTCATGATGAACGGCGAGAATGCCTTCGGCCTGATGTCGGCGGAAGCGGGCGTGCACCGTCTGGTCCGCATTTCCCCCTTCGATCAGGCGGCCCGGCGGCACACCTCGTTCGCCTCGGTCTACGTGTGGCCGGAATTCGATGACGACATTGAAATCGACATTCCGGAAAAGGATCTCCGCGTCGACACCTTCCGCTCAAGTGGCGCCGGCGGCCAGCACGTCAACGTCACCGACTCGGCGATTCGCATCACGCACCTGCCCACCGGCATCGTGACGTCATGCCAGAATGAGCGGTCACAGCACAAGAACCGAGACGTGGCGATGAAGGTGCTGAAGGCCAAGCTGTACGCCCTCAAGGAGAAGGAACAGCAGGACAAGCTGTCGCAGATCGGCGGCGCCAAGAAGGACATTGCGTTTGGCAGCCAGATCCGCAGTTATGTGCTGCAGCCCTACCAGATGATCAAGGACCACCGCACGAAGCACCAGGAAGGGCAGGTCGACAAGGTGCTGAACGGCGACATCGATCCGTTCATCAAGGCCTACCTGATGCAGAAGGCATCCGGCACCCTGGGGCAGGCCTCGGCGGCGGACGACGACGACTAGTTACGGCTTGATCGGCTGCGTGCCTGAGATGAAGGCTTCGGTGACGGCCGTGCTTGACTCACCCGACAGCGGTTCGCCGCTGTTCCGGTCGACCGGCATGAACACGATGTTGCCCGGCGATTCGAACGTGGGCGGGTTCGCCTGGTCGCCGTAGAGCGCAATGTACTCGCGCATGAAGTCGATCCACATCGGCAGGGCTGCCGTGGTGCCGGTTTCGTTGTAGCCAATCGGCTTCTTCTCGTCGTTCCCCATCCACACGCCAACCGTGATGTTCGGGTCGAAGCCGACGAACCACGCATCGGTGTTGTCGTCCACCGTGCCGGTTTTTCCGGCCAGCGGCCAGTCGAGCGCGTTGGCCGAGGCGGCGGTGCCGTGCTGGACGACGCCGCGCAGCAGGCTGGTCAGCACGTAGGCGGTGTCGGCGCGAATCGCGTCCCGGGGCTGGGGGCGCCGCTCCTCGAGCAGCGCGCCATGGCGATCGGTAATCGCGCCGGCCAAATACGGATCCATCCGGATGCCATGGTTCGGGAAGGCGGAATAGGCGCTGGTGATTTCGAGCAGCGTGACTTCCTGGGCCCCGAGCGCCATCGACAGGAACGGCCGGAAGTCCTGCGCGAAGCCGAACTTCTTGGCGTAGGCCGCAACCTGCGTCGGCCCGAGCATTTCGATCACCTTCACCGACGGAATGTTGCGCGACTGTTCGAGCGCGCGGCGCAGTGTCAGCGGGCCCATGAACTTGCGGTCGTAGTTGCGCGGCTGGTAAGGCGGTTGTCCGGCGCCGGCATCGAAGGTGGTGGGTTCGTCAACGAGGATGGTGGTTGGCGTCAGCCCGCGATCGATCGCCGCCGTGTAGAGGATCGGTTTCACGGTCGATCCCATCTGCCGCCAGGCCTGGGTGGCGCGGTTGAACTTGCTTCGCGAGAAGCTGTAGCCGCCGACCATGGCGAGCACTTCGCCGGTGTGATTGTCGATTGCCACCAGCGCGCCTTCCAGCAGGGGCGTCTGCTCGAGGTTGGCGGTCGCGGTGCGTCCCTCGGTCTTCGTGATCTGGACCTCGATCAGGTCGCCGGCCTTGAGGATGTCCCGTGGCGACTTGCGATTGGTCCACTGCATGTTGGCGCGCGTCAGTTCGGCGCTCAGGTTGCCGATCCGCACGAGCGCGGTGGTGTCGTTCACGCTCCGCACGACCGCCGGCACGATGTCGCCGGCGGAGATGCGGCGGGCCCAGCGGTCGGCCTTGAAGGCGTCGACGGTGTGGCCTTCGGCGATCACATTCCGACGCGGTTTACGGAAGCCGCGGCGCTTGTCGACGCGGCGCAACCCGCTGTCCACGGCCGCGTTGGCGGCCTGCTGCAGCCTGATGTCCAGGCCGGTCTTCACGGTGAGCCCGCTTTCGTAAATCGCCTTGGCGCCGTACTTGGCCTCGAGATACTTACGCACTTCCTCCAGGAAATACGGCGCCACGCTGCCTTCGCCGACGGGGTCGCCGGCGGCCGCGACCGGGGCCGCCCTGGCGGTGTCTGCGGCCTCGCGCGTGATGAAACCTTCTTCTGCCATGCGTTCGAGCGCATAGTTGCGGCGGCGCTTCGTGGCTTCGGGATTCACGAACGGGCTCTGCCGGACATTGCTCTGGATGATGCCGGCCAGCGTCGCCGCTTCCTCGAGGGTCAGCTGCCTGGCGGATTTCCTGAAATACAACTGCGCGGCTGCCTCGACGCCGTAGGCACCGTGGCCGTAGTAGATCTGGTTTGCGTAGAAGGTGAAGATCTCTTCCTTGGCGTAGCGCTTTTCGATGCGCATCGCCACGAGCGTTTCTTTGATCTTGCGCTCCCAGCTCCGATTGCCGATCGCGAACCCGATCTCGTTGGCAAACAGGTCGCGTGTCAGCTGCTGGGTAATGGTGCTGCCGCCCGGCGACTTGCCGCGCGAGGCGATGTCGCGCACCAATGCCAGCATCATGCGCGAAATACTGAAGCCGGAATGCTCGAAGAAGCCGGCGTCCTCGGCGGCCAGGATCGCGTGGCGGAGGTTATCCGGAATGTCGTCGTACTGAATGACCACGCGGCGTTGAACGGCGAACTCGCCGATCAGCTGGCCGTTCTTGCCGACCACGCGCGTGATGGTATTGGGCGCGTAGGTGTCGAGCGCGCTGATTTCCGGCAGGTCGTCGGAATACGCGAACATCACCCCCGTCAGCGTGCCGAGCAGGGCTGCGGCCACAAATAGCGCCGCAATACCGGCATGGTGAGCGTAACGAACGGCGACTTTCACCTTAACCCTCAGTATATTCGTAACTTAGCGCCACTGCACGACTTCAGAGCGACTCCAGTGCGACTCCAGGGGGCTGGCCCCAAATGCTGCAGCTCATGTCAGAGATTGACGACGACTCACTCAGATTTCATACTAAGGGCATGAGCAAAATTATCGGGATCGACTTGGGCACCACCAACTCCGTAGTCGCGGTGATGGAAGGCGATCAGCCAACCGTCATCCAGAATGCGGAAGGCAGCCGCATCACGCCATCGGTCGTGGCGTTCAGCAAGACCGGCGAGCGCCTGGTGGGGCAGGTCGCCAAGCGGCAGGCCGTCACCAATCCGGAGAACACGATCTTCTCCATCAAGCGGTTCATGGGTCGCCGCTTCGACGAAGTCAGCGAAGAAATGAAGATGGTGCCGTACCGCGTCGAGCGCGTCGGCAACGGCGACGTCCGCGTCAAGGCCGGCGACCAGGATCAGGCGCCGCCGCAGATCTCGGCGATGATCCTGCAGAAGCTGAAGCAGGCCGCCGAGGACTACCTGGGACAGTCGGTCACCAAGGCCGTGATCACGGTGCCGGCGTACTTCAACGATGCGCAGCGCCAGGCGACCAAGGAAGCCGGGCAAATCGCCGGTCTCGAGGTGATGCGCATCGTCAACGAGCCGACCGCAGCCGCGCTGGCCTACGGTCTCGACAAGAAGAAGGACGAGACCATTGCGGTCTATGACTTCGGCGGCGGCACGTTCGATATCTCCATCCTCGAGGTGGGTGAGGGCGTCGTCGAGGTCAAGTCGACCAACGGCGATACGCACCTCGGCGGCGACAACCTCGATCAGCGCGTGATCGAGTGGATCATCGACGAGTTCCGCAAGAGCGACGGGATCGATCTCGGCAAGGACCGCATGGCGCTGCAGCGCCTGCGCGAGGCCGCCGAGAAGGCCAAGATGGAACTGTCCAGCGTGATGGAAACGGAGATCAACCTGCCGTTCATCTCCGCCGACGCCAGCGGTCCGAAGCATCTCGCGATGAAGTTGACGCGTGCGAAGTTCGAGTCGCTGGTGGAGGACCTGCTGCAGAAGACGGTCGGCCCCACCAAGCAGGCGCTGACCGACGCCGGCGTGGATCCCGCAAACATCGACGAGGTGGTGCTGGTCGGCGGCTCGACGCGCATCCCGCGCGTGCAGGCAATCGTCAAGGAGCTGTTCGGCAAGGAACCGCACAAGGGCGTGAACCCCGACGAAGTCGTAGCGGTCGGCGCGGCGATCCAGGCCGGCGTGCTGGCCGGCGAAGTGAAAGATCTGCTGCTGCTCGACGTGACACCGTTGTCGCTCGGCATCGAGACGATGGGCGGCATCATGACGCCGCTGATTCAGCGCAATACGACGATTCCGACCCGCAAGAGCGAGGTGTTCTCGACCGCGTCGGACAACCAGACGAGCGTCGAAGTCCACGTGGTGCAGGGCGAACGGCCGCTGGCGCGCGACAACCGCACGCTGGGCCGCTTCCACCTGGTCGGCCTGCCGGCGGCGCCGCGCGGGGTGCCGCAGATCGAGGTCACGTTCGACATCGACGCCAACGGCATCGTCAACGTGTCGGCAAAGGACCTGGGCACGCAGAAGGAGCAGAAGATCACCATCACGGCCTCGTCCGGTCTCAGCAAGGAAGAAGTCCAGCGGATGATGCGTGAGGCGGAGTCGCACTCGGAGGAGGACAAGAAACGCCGCGAGGAGATCGAGGTCCGCAATCGCGCCGACCAGTCGCTCTATACAGCGGAACGCATGCTGAAGGACGCCGGCGAGAAGATTCCGATTTCCGACAAGAACGCCATCGAGAACGCAATGGCCGACTTGAAGAAGGCGATCGACGGCAACGACACGCCGGGCATGAGCACGGCGATGGACGCCCTCATGCAGGCGCAGCACAAGGCGTCTGAGGCGCTCTACAAGCAGCAGGCCGATGCCCAGGCACAGGCGGGCGGGCCCGGTCAGGCCGGCGCGGCCGGTGACAGCCAGGCGTCGGACGGCGGCTCGAACGCCAGGCCCGAAGGCGATGTGATCGATGCCGAGGTGGTGGAGGACGACAAGAAATAGCAGACTGCCTGACGGCCCGGTGGCCAGACGGCCTGGAATATGGACTTCTACATCGTGCTAGGTATCGAGCGCGACGCGGGCACGGGAGACATCAAACGTGCCTACAGGCGGCTGGCGCGCCGGCTGCATCCCGACATCAATCCTGGTGATCGGGAAGCCGAGGCGCGGTTCCGCCAGGTGCTTGACGCCTACGAAACGCTGATGGATCCCGACCGCCGCCGGCGCTATGACGCCGGGCAACCGTCGGCGGTGGCCGGCGGCGAGGACGGGTTCGGGTTTGCAGGGTTCGACTTCTCGAACCGTGTGCATGCCGAGCGGACGACCACGTTCGGTGAGCTGTTCGAGGAAGTGTTGTCGAGACGGGCGCCACGGCTCGCGGAGGGCGAGCAGGGCGCCGACATTCACACGCGGGCCGCGCTGACGTTTGAAGAAGCGTGGCACGGCGTGCAGCGCACGGTCAAGGTCACCCGGCAGGATGTGTGCCGGGTGTGCGCCGGCAGCGGCTATCGGCGCGCCGCGGAAACGCGGTGCGTGTCCTGCGAAGGCACCGGCGCAGTGCGCTCGGCCCGCGGGCACATGGTGTTCGCCAAGACATGCCCGACCTGCGGCGGCGAAGGACGCCTCAAACAGGAAGAGTGCGGCCCGTGCCGTGGGCAGGGCGTAGAGTCGCGCACTGAGACGCTGACCGTGAGGATTCCCCCCGCCGTTGCCGACGGATCGCGGGTGCGCATAGCCGCGAAGGGGCACGCCGGCGTGCGGGGCGGCGCGCCCGGCGACCTGTTAATCGACGTGGCGGTGGCGGAGCATCCGGTTTACCGGCGGGAGGGCGACGAACTGCATATGACTGTTCCGGTCGCGATTCACGAAGCCGGACTGGGCGCGAAGATAGATATCGAGACGCCCGACGGTCAGGTGCGCGTACGCGTACCGCCGGGCACCCAATCGGGGCAGCGATTTCGATTGCGCGATCGCGGCGCGAGGTCACGAAACGGGCAGCGTGGCGACCTGGTGGTGGAAGTCCGGCTGCGGCTGCCGAAGATTCTCGACGAGCGGTCCAAGGAATTACTGCGCGAATTCGGCCGGATCAACGGTGAGAGCGTCCGAGAGTCCACCTCCGCCAGGGCTACGGTGGATAAACCATGACCAAGCGACCCGGCAAGGCCTACTTCATGATCAGCGCGGTGTCGCAGCGCTACAACATTCACCCGCAGACGCTGCGCCTGTACGAGCGGGAAGGATTGCTCACGCCTTCACGCACCGATGGCAACACGCGCTTGTATTCGGAAGAAGATCTGGAGCAACTCGAGACGATTCTGTCACTCACCCGAGATTTGGGCGTCAACCTTGCTGGCGTCGAGATCATCCTCAACATGCGTCGAAAAATGGAACAGATGCAGGGTGAGGTCAATGAATTCATGGAATACGTCAAGCGCGAACTCGCGCGCGGCATCGACGATTGGGAGCAGCGTCTGGGTACGGCGCTTGTCAAAGCGTCGCCCACGGATTTGGTACGTGCAGTGCAACCGGATGCGACGGTGGCCAAATCTGAATCGACGAAGAAAACTCGCGGCGTGTGATTGCGATCCGATGATAAGATTCGCATGTGATCAGGAAGTTCGAGTCCCTCGCATCCGAGTCGGCAACACTTCACGCATACCTCAGGGAGATCGCAACCTTTCCTTCACTGACCAAGGATGTCGAGCAGCTGCTGGGCCACCAGATTCACCAGCACGGCGACCAGGTGGCGGTGGGCCGTCTTGTGCAGGCGAATTTGCGCATGGTCGTTGGTTACGCCAAGCGCTTCCGCCACCTCGGCGTGCCGCTCCTCGATTTGATTCATGAGGGCAATCTGGGGTTAATCGAAGCGGCGCGGCGCTTCGACCCGTCGCACTCCGATTTCCAGACGTCCGCGATGTGGTGGATTCGACAGGCGATGATGCACTTGCTGTCGGAGTCGGGCCGGTCGGCGGAAACAACGACGTCGGGGCTGCTCGCGGCGGCGGTGCAGGGCAAACAGGTCGATGCGATTCGCGCGGCCCTTGAATATGCGCAGTCGGCAGCGGCCGGCAAGGAAGTGAAGGAGCCGCCAGTGTCCGACGCCGATGACCTGGCGTCCCACCTCCAGGATGAGGGCCGCCGCAAGTCTCTCCGCAAGACCCGCAAGCGCCGGCGCATTGCTGCCGGCGAGCTCCAGGTGCTCCGCCAGCACAGTAAGCTACGCGGATATCTGAATTGATTCCGATGGAGTGTCAGGTCTGCCACGGGTCACGCTGGAAAAGCGTGACAGTCGACGGCGTTGAGCGGCTGACGCGCTGCGATTGCTGGCGCGGTGTGGTGGTCCAGAAATACCTGGCCGACTCGCGCGTGCCGTCCAAGTTCGCCAGGGCCGAACTTGCGACCTACAAGCCTGATACAGACTCGCAGCGCGAAGCCGTGCGGCTGGCGAAGAGGTTCGTGGAGTCGTTCCCGGCCGAACAAAAGGGGCTCGTGTTCTTCGGGCCGCCGGGCGTGGGCAAGACACACCTTGCCGCCGGCATGCTGAAAGCCGTGATCCGGGACAAGGGCGCGCGCGGATACTTCTTCCAGACCACCGAGTTGCTGCGCCTGGTGCGCGAAACCTACCACCGCTCGGTCGAAGAGACCGAGATGGACGTGTTGCGGCCCGTGCTGGACGCCGACGTGCTGGTGCTCGACGATCTTGGCGTCGAGAAGACGTCGGAATGGGTCCACGAAACGCTCGGCCTGGTGATCAACGCCCGCTACAACGCCCGGCGCGCAACGATCATCACCAGCAACCTGGTCGATGCCGTTGACCCGAACGACAAGGACTTCATCAACTCGTTCATGATGCAGCTGGGCCAGCGCACCCGCTCGCGCCTCCTCGAAATGTGCGAGTGGGTCGAGGTCCAGGGCGCCGATATTCGGGACGTCGATCGTGTCACCGAAGCCGCCAAGACCGGCCAGATGCCGGAGCCACCGGGCCGCCTCACCAAGAAACTGCCCGGCAAGAGCGGCGGCATGGCCCGGGCGCGGCTCAGGGATTCCGGCGTGCAATACGAGCTAAATTGGTCAGGTGGCAAGGCCGGAAACAAGTAACGACCCGGGCTCGGGACTCCGCGATCCCTTCGACTCTGCTCAGGGCAGGCCGAATACCGGCATCTACGTCCACATCCCGTTCTGCCAGGCCATCTGCAACTACTGCAATTTCAACCGCGGCCTGCATGATGCCGGCTTGCGAGAGCGCTATGTCGATGCGTTAGTCGCCGACATTCACAACTCGGCTGATCCCACCGTGGCGGCCGACACGATCTTCTTCGGCGGCGGCACGCCATCGCTTCTCGAGCCCGCCGAACTGCGCCGCATCATTCAGGCCTGTCGTGACAGCTTCACCGTCGCCGTGGATGCCGAAATCACCATCGAGGCCAATCCGGAGTCGTCTTCCGAGGAGAAGCTGGCCGCGTTTCGGCAAGCCGGTGCCAACCGCCTCAGTGTTGGCGTCCAATCCTTTGATGATGAGGAACTGCGGCGTCTCGGCAGGCTGCATTCGTCACGCGCCGCGCGGCACGCAGTAGGGTCGGCCCGGCAGGCGGGGTTCGATAACGTCAGCCTCGACCTGATGATGTGGCTGCCGGGGCAGCGCACCGCGGACTGGCTGGTTTCCGTCGAGACGTTAATTGAACAGCAACCCGACCATGCGTCGTTGTATTTGCTCGAAATCTACCCGAACGCGCCGCTGCGGGATGAGATGGCGCGTGGCGGCTGGTCGGTGGCGCCGGACGAAGACGCGGCCGAGATGTACCTCGGCGGCCTGGCGCGGCTCGACGCCGCGGGATTCGAACAATATGAAATCTCGAATGTGGCCCGGCCATCCACTCGGCGGTCGCGTCACAACCTGAAATACTGGCAGGAGGGCGAGTGGCTTGGTTTTGGATGCGGCGCCCACGCCACGTTTCGAGGTGAACGATGGCGCACGGTGAGCGGCACCCAGGATTACATAGGCAAGGTGTCGGCCGGGCAGGACGTGCGGCTCGACCGCCGCGTCCTGGACGAGGCGGAACGGCTCGAAGAAGCGCTGTTCATGGGGTTGCGGCTGGCCGAGGGGCTGGATCTGGCGCGGCTCCACCAGCATCACGGTCTTGATATCTGGGCACGATACGGTCCAGACTTAACGCCTTATGTGTCCGCCGGCTGGCTGGTTCATGAGCCGGGGCGCCGGCTGGCCTTGACCAGGAATGGCATGCTTCTGGCTACTGACGTAATGTCGGTTTTCATTGGCGGAACTGTACGGTAAAGTAGCGAACCTTTTTGCAGGAGGCGGGTCAATGTTTCGACGATTGCAGGTCTTCGTTTCTGGTGTGGCGCTGGCGGGTTTCACGCTGGCAGGGGCCGCGGTGGTGTCAGGGCAGGAGCCGGCCAAGCCGGTGCTCACGCTTGAAGGTGATTCGGCAGTCATCATCCTGTTGATCAAACCGGAAAAGGCCACCGACTTCGAGACGGTCATCGCGAAGTACAAAGATGCGTTCGCCAAGAGCGACAGTGCGAAGCGCAAGGAGCAGCTCGCGGGCCTGAAGATCTTCAAATCGCCGGCCGCCATGGGCGGCAACACGGCGTTCATCTTCAGCGTCGATCCGATCGTCAAGGGTGAGGAGTACGACATCACCCGTATCATCCACGAGGTGTTTCCCTCCGAGTCGACAGCGATGTTCAACATCTACAAGGAAGGCTTCGCGGGACGGCAGATCATTCCGCTGAACAGGCTGCCGTAACCTTCAATTGGAGCATCCCGGAGCCGTTGAGGCTCCGGGACGCGCTGCTGTTGAATCTCTTCCTAGCCGCTTTGCTGGTTCTGGCGCAGGCCGCTGCGCCGCCACAAAACGCGAGTCCCGCCAAGCCCGCTGCGCCGCCCTCGCCGGACCCCGCCTCGACGCACTTCCTGGGTGAGGCTGGGCTGGTGCTGGTGGCGATCAAGCCGGCCGCCGTCGCCGATTACGAGGCGGCGCTTCAGATGCTGCAGGATGCCCTTGCGAAGACGACTGACAAGGCAAAGGCCGAGGCCGCCAAAGGATGGCGGGTCTTCAAGTCGTCCGACGGAGACGCCAAGAGCAACCAGTTGTACGTGCACCTGATGCTGCCCGCGGTTCCGGGATTTGACTATCGGCCGTCGCTGTTGCTCGATGAACTGATCACCGAACTCACGCCGGACGTGTTGTTGAAATACCAGGAGGCATTCGCGATGCCGCCGTCGCGGCTGAACCTGGCGGAGTTTGCGCAGATGTCGGTGGCACCGCTGCCCGAGACGCCACCTGATGTTCCTCCCGCCAAAAAGCCCGGCGGTGATGCTACGAAGAAGCCCGGGGGTGAGCCTACGAAGAAGCCCGGTGGACGCTAATCAGAATTTCAGGTTCCCGCCGACGTAGAAACGCTGATACACCGAGTGCATCGGCGCCCCCTGCAGCTTGAAAATCCGGTAGTCGACCCGCACGCGAATTGGCCCGAGCAGCCCAATCTTCGCGCCGCCGCCGAAGTTGGTGCCGACGTGCGTCTCTCGCGCGATGCCAAGCGTCTCGCGATAGCCCTGGGCCCCGGCGGTCGCGTAGAACTGGGTCCCGGCGACGTCGATCGGGGTTTGCAGGAGCACGTTGCCGGCGTAGGTACTCAGTCCGGGGAGTCGCTCAAGCCGGTCTTCGGAGAGTTGCGAGTATTCGAACTCGAAGCCGACGATCACCAGCCCCATCCCCCCGGCAAACCCCTTTACGGCATGACGCTCGGGCGTCGGCGACAGGCCGAGGAATGCGGTGATGTCGGCGCGGGCCGGCGTCGCGGATCCTGCCAGAACAGCGAAGCTCAGCGAAAGAACCGGCGGGATTCGTCGAGCAATGGCGAAAACCTTGGTCATTTCCCCTCCAGTGCTATGATCGCACGCATCCTGCCAAGACACACGCCACTGCCGGTCGGTCCTCGTTGGAGCAATACCGGCCGTTCCGTAAGCATCGGCCCCACTCGCTGCCAAGAGTGTGCCGGTGGTGGAACGGCTGCAGAGGACGCTCCAGGAGAAGGCACGAAATTCGCAGTATGGCCATCGAGCCTGGACTGACTGTCCAAAGGAGACTACAAACATGAAAGCCACCCCAACGCGTCCAGCCTGCACGTCGGGAGCCCCGGTCGCGTTCCGACGCTGGATCGCGCCATTGGCCCTCGCGTTGATCCTGCCG
>Ga0194120_10000437_pt1 | contig 78743 bp, 72 predicted proteins | sample TA2MahCa65mmetaG_FD_148642 | JGI IMG/M metagenome (GOLD analysis project Ga0194120, IMG submission 148642) | Freshwater microbial communities from Lake Tanganyika, Tanzania - TA2015019 Mahale Deep Cast 65m | ecosystem: Environmental > Aquatic > Freshwater > Lake | place: Tanzania: Lake...
CGTATCCCGCCAAGTGCCGGGTCGCCACGGCATTCGTGCAGAGTGGCGTGGATCCGGGCGGCGAACAACCGATAACGCGTCGCGTCGTCCTGCACCAGCCGCCGGTTGACCAGATCCGATGTGCCATGCGAACCCGATGTGGAACCTGAGCGGCGACCGGGCGCGGTGGCACGAAGTCTTGCGCGGCCTGCGCTTCATCGTGGCCATCGACGTGCTGCCGAACGAGTCCAACGAATGGGCGGACGTGATCCTGCCGGCCCACGATCTGCTCGAATCCTGGAACCTGACGATGATCGAGCCGCCGCATCACGAAGGCATGTGTCTGCGGCAGCCGGTCACGCCGCCGCTGCACGATACCCGGTCAGAGGAGGACATCTTCAACGAGCTGTCCGAGCGGCTGGGGATCCTCGATATCTGGAACCAGGTCCTCAACTTCGCCAATGGCTTCGTCATGAAGCCGGAGCTGATGCTGCAGCCGGGCCGCAAGTACGGCGAGCGGGAGATCGCCGAGCGCAAGGGGCTGCTGTGGAATGGCCAGCCGCTGGACTGGTACGTGGAACACGGTCACGCGGTCACGCCGCGGCGACCGGACAAGTGGTATCGCGCCTGGGAAGGCATGCGCCTGCACTTCTACCTCGAGGATGTTCTCCGCGCCCGCGACACGCTGCACTCGAAGATGGAGGCTGTTGACGTGCCGATCCGCCACGAGTGGGCCTGGCAGGACTACCAGCCGCTGCCGACAGCGGTACTCGATCCGGTGCACCACGAACCGCCGGAATACGACCTCTACGCGATCACCTTCAAGGACGTCCAGATCAACTTCGCCGAGAGCCTGAGCAATCCGTGGATCCAGGATATCGTCGGCAACGACCCGGTCCATACCGCGGCGCTGCTCAACCGGCGCACCGGTACGGCGCGGGGCCTGCGGGATGGCGACGTCGTCGAGATTGCCTCGCCCTACGGCCGGATTGTCGCCCGCATCGCGCTGTCCGAGGGCGTGCAGCCGGAGACCATCTGCGTCTCGAACGCTTTGACGCGTGTCGCCACCCAGCACCGCGGTGTCCGGCACGGCGGCGGCAACTTCAACGAGCTGCTCCCGGCCAACCTGGCCAACACCGATGCCTGCAGCGGGCAGCCCGAGACCGTGGCCCGCGTCAGGGTGACGCGCCTGGCATCGTTACCACAGGAGCTGACCGGGCCCGATTCCGTGTACGGCCGGCGGAGGACGCAGTGATGGCGCGCTGGGGAATGGTATTCGATCTGCGCCGCTGCATCGGCTGCAACGCTTGCGCGGTCGCCTGCAAGCAGGAGAACACGCTGCCGTCCGGGGTGTTCTTCACGCGGACGCTGAGCGAGGAAACCGGCGAGTTTCCGTATCCGAGCCGGCGCTATATCCCGACGCTGTGCAATCAGTGCCGCGAACCACCCTGCGAACGGGTCTGTCCGACCGGCGCCACCTATGCCCGTGCTGACGGCATCGTGCTGGTCGACAGCGAGAAGTGCATCGGCTGTGGATCCTGCATGGTGGCCTGCCCCTATGACCAGCGCACCCGGATTGAGGCGGAAGTGCTGAAGAACGGCCTGTTCGGTGCCGGGCAGCTCACGCCGTTCGAGACGCAGGGCTACCAGCGATTCCGGGCCGGTACGGTTGCCAAGTGCACCTTCTGCCACGAGCGAGTGGATGCCGGCCTCGACCCGGCCTGTGTCACCACTTGCCCGACCGACGCCCGGGTTTTCGGCGACCTGGACGATCCGGATAGCCGGGTCAGCCGCCTGATTCGGGAGCGCCGCGGGCGCCAGCCGCTGCCGGAGAAGAACACCGACCCGTGCGTGTTCTACCTGGATTGACCGGGCGCCGAGCATGGAGACTCACATGAGCGTGCATTCACACACCGCCGATGATGACTTCCGCGCCGGCACGCGTCAGCAGACGGCCTGGGGCAGCGTGATGGCGACGGCGTTCGCACTGGGCGAGGCGGGCGCTGGCCTGTTCTTCGTGGCCTTGCTCGTTGACTTGCTGCCAGGCATGGTGCTGGGCCTGGCAATGGTGCTGCTCGGCAAAGGCGGGAGCCACCTGCTGCATCTGGGCCAGCCACTGCGCGGCTGGCGGGCGCTGACCAGGATCAACCGCTCCTGGGTCAGCCGCGGGTTGCTGGCGCTGGTCGTGTTCGGCGCCTGCGGCAGCCTGCAGGTCCTGCAGGCGTGGTATGGACCGCTGCCGCAGCCGGTGGCGTGGCTCGGGGCGATGCTGGCCCTTGGCGCCAGTCTGGTCATCATGGTCTACCAGGGCTTTGCGATGGCGCACTCCGCCGCGATCCCCCTGTGGAGCAGCGGAGTGATGCCGGTCATCAGCCTGGTCTACGCGCTGCTCGGCGGCGTGCTGCTGACGCTGGCGCTGGCCACTTCGGCCGCCGAACCGGCGATCCCTCCGGCCACGGCGGTGCTGCTGCGGGTGGCGGCCCATGGCCTGCTGCTGCTGTGTCTGGTGGCGGTCCTGGCGATGTTGCACGCCGCCTGGTACGGCTCCGCTGGTGGCCGGGACGCGGTCCGGTTGCTGTTGCGAACGGATTATGCCTGCTGGTTCCTGCCGCTGGTGGTTGGCGCAGGCATTCTGGTCCCTGCGGGTCTGCTCGGGTTCCACCCCGATCGGCATGGGGCCGTATTGGCAGCGACGGTGGCGGCGCTGATCGGTTTCTATGCGTTCCGCGTGCTGGTGTTCAAGGCGGGGACCTACGATTCCGCGCTGTCGTCGCCCCAGCCACTGCTGCGCTGAGCGCGCTCAGCCCGCCGCCCCCAGCTTGTCCGCCGCGCTGCGCTGCCATGCCCCGGCCTGCCACTCGCAGACACGCGGCGGCGTCCAGTCGTTCTGCTCAGTCACTGCACGACCGCCTGCACCGGCCGGATGCTGCAGGCGAACTGGAACAGCGTCTCGCCGATCGTGCCGGGCTCGATCGGTTCCCAGTTGCGCAGCAGGTTGGTCGAGTGCTCGGGGTCGTCGTCCTGCAGGTTGTTCCACTGGAAGAAGAACACACCCGCGGTCGAGCGGCGCCGTTGCGCGCAGTCCCAGTCGTCCTTGCTGAGCACGCTGCGATGCGGGCCGGGGCGGCGCGCTTCCTTGTACTCGATGCGCATCCACATCGTGACCACGTCGCCGTTGCGGGCAGCTTCCTTGCGGGTCGCAAAGAAGACCTGGTCCGGATAGGTCTCGAGCCACTCCCAGTCCATGTTGCCGCGAAGCTGCAGCCCCTTGACCCACGCATTGCCGAGACCCTTCATCGGCACGGTCTCGAGCTGCGCCGCAGCCGGCGCGGCGAGCGCGCAGGCGAGCAGCAGGGCGGTCAGGGTGCGCAGGACAGGCATGATCGGCTTGGAGTGTGCCGGAGGAATCCGGTTCCGGATTATCCGCCGAGGATGGCCTCGCGTCGATACAGGCGCCCGGCCAGCCAGGTGAGCGCGAGACCGAGCGCGAGCGTGCTGCCCGCCGACAGCGCGAGCCATACCACCGGCAGTTCCTCGCCGCGCATCAGGCCCTGGATGATGAGGTGCTGCGACAGGCTCGGCACCAGCATCAGCGCGGCCGCCGGCTTGACCGCGAGCACGCCGGCGATCGCGATCGGCACGGTCGGGACCAGCATCACGACGCCGAGCCAGGACTGTGCCTCCGTGTAGCTGCGCGTGAACGAGGCGACCACGGTCAGCAGGCCGGCGCCGACCAGCGCGAACGGCAGCGTGACCGCGAAGACGCTGCCGGCGACGGCCGGGCCGAAGTTGGCCGACATGCCCAGCGACTCGAGCGGCATGAAGCGCAGCGCCGCCATGATCGTCAGCGTCACCAGCGCGAGCGCCAGCGCCATCATCGTCGCGGCGGCCAGCACCTTGCCGTAGATCAGCCGTTCGCGCGGCGCCGGCACCGTCAGCAGCGCCTCCAGCGAGCCGCGCTCGCGCTCGCCGGCGGTCGCGTCGATCGCGAGATAGAGGCCGCCGACCAGCGTCAGCAGCAGGATCAGGTAGCTCAGTATGCCGAGCAGCAGGGCCGCGCGCGCCGACGGCGTCGACACGTCGACCGTGTCGATGACGACCGCCTGCACCAGCGCCGGCGATACGCCGCGCGCCTGCAGGCGCAACCCACCAATCACGGCCGACCAGCGGTTGATGGCCTCCTGCACGCGCCGGGCGCGGCGCTCGGCGCGGGCCCGTGAGCCATCGGCATAAACCATGACGACGGCCGGCGCGGCGGCCTGAAAACGCTCGGCGTACGCCTCGGTGATGCGCACGACGACCAGTTCCGGCGCGGCCTGGATCCAGCCGCGGATCGTCGCGTCGTCACCGTCCTGCAGCGTCACGGCGAGTCCGCTCTCGCGCAGGTGCTGGACGAAGTTCGGCGCGGCGGCCGCGTTCGCGACCGTCACCGGCACGGCCTCGTCCTGCGCCTCGACCGACTGCTCGAGGGTGAGCTTCAGCACCAGCACGAAGAACAGCGGGCCGAGCAGCGGACCGAGCACCAGGCTGGTCAGCAGCGTGCGCCGGTCGCGCAGCGCCTCGCGCAGCTCCTTGCCGAGCACGATGCCGACCGGGCCGGTCACTCGAGCCCCCGCGCATCGCCGATTGCGGCGACGAAGGCGTCCTCGAGCGTGGCGGCACCGAAGTGGCGCTGCAAGCCCACCGGCGTGCCGGCGGCGACGACCCGGCCATGGTCGATGATGACGATGTCATCGCACAGCGCCGCGACCTCCTGCATGACGTGGCTCGAGAACAGCACGCAGTGCCCGGCGGCGCGCAGGCCGCGAATCAGTTCGCGCAGGCTGCGGGTCGCCATCACGTCGAGGCCGTTGCTGGGCTCGTCCAGCAGCAGGTTCCGCGGCGCGTGGATCAGCGCGCGGGCCAGCGCGACCTTGACCCGCTGGCCCTGCGAGAAGCCGCGCGCGCGGCGGTCGGCGAATTCGTCGATCTCGAGCGCCGCGACCAGTTGCGCGACGCGCTCGTTCAGCGCGGCGCCGGCGAGGCCGTGGAGCCGGCCGAAGTAGGCGATGTTCTCGCGCGCGGTAAGCTGCGGATAGATGCCGGCGGCGTGCGGCAGCACGCCGATCGCACGACGCGCCGCCAGCGGCTCGGCCACGACGTCGATGCCGTCGACGCTGGCGCTGCCGGCATCCGGGCGCAGCACGGTGTACAGCACGCGCAGTGTCGTGGACTTGCCGGCCCCGTTCGGACCGAGCAGGCCGGTGATGCGCCCGTCGCCGGCCTCGAAGCTGACGCCGTCGATCGCGCGGATCGCGCCGAAGCAGCGGCCGAGCCCGGTCACGCGGATCATGGCGGTGGTCCGGCGAACGACAGGAAGAACGGCCGCGGTCGGATTTCGTCCGCGCAACGGGTATCGAGGCCGGCGACGTCGCCGGCGGCGATGAATGCGCGCAGCACGCGCTGCACGCAGGTGGCGCCGATCTGTCCGTGACCCTGGCCGGCCAGCACCAGGTGCCGGTGCCGGGAGAAAGCCGCGGCCGCGGCCGTCGCGTAGGCGGGCGGCGTCACCGGATCGGCCTCGCCGGACAGCAGTAGCACGGGAATGTCCGAGCGCAGCGGGGCGTGCAGATCGGGATCGACCGGACCGCGCGGCCACACCGCGCACAGCGCCACCAGACCATCGTACAGCGTGCTGCCGAGGTAGCTCTGCTCGAGCGCAGCACGATCGAAGTCATCCGCGTAATGGGCCGCATCCTCGCTGCAGACGACCGAGTTGTGCATGCCGAGCGCGAACGCGCCCTCGAACTGGTTGGCGATCAGCAGCGCCTGCGCGGCCAGCGGCACGAGATTGCCGCGTGCCTGTGCTTCATCGATCACCAGCGGCAGCAGCGCGGCGCCGAACCCGGAATACGACAGCATGCGCGCCATGATGACGAGGTGACCGGCGCCGACCTCGAGGTCGCGCTCCGCTCCGGTGACCGGATCCGGCAGCCGCAGCGAAACCGGCGCGCGGCGCAGCCGCGCGAGCAGTGCGCGGAACTGCCCGCCGGGATCGGGGAAGCGCTGCGCGCAGGCGGGATCGGCCGCGCAGCGCGCGAAGATCGCATCCAGCGCGCGCTGGGCCTCGAGCGCGATGGCCGGCCCGAGCACCAGTTGCGGATGGGCGACCGCGTCGAGCGTGAGCGTGCGCACGTGCTCCGGAAAGCGCCGGGCATAGTGCTGCGCCACGCGCGTGCCGTAGGAAGCGCCGAACAGGTTGATCCGCTCGTAGCCGAGCGCCGCGCGCACCGCGTCGAGGTCGCCTACCGCGACACTGGTCGTATAGAACGCCGGCTGGCCCGGAAGCTGCGCCAGGCAGTCGCGGGCGAGGCGCGCCAGCTCGGCCGGCGGCAGGTCGCCGGCCTCCCAGGAGTCCTCGGGAAAATCACAGTCCAGGCGGTTGGAGTCCCCGGTGCCGCGCTGGTCGACCAGCACGAGGTCGCGCTCGCGGCGCACGCCGGCGAAAGCGTCCAGATGAGCGGCAAAGGCGGCGCGCGCGCCTTGCCCGGGCCCACCGGCCAGCAGGAACAGCGGGTCGGGCGCGGCGCGGGTCGCGATCGCCGGTACGACGGCGACGGCGAGTTCGAGGCGACGACCGGCCGGCGCGTCGGGATTCTCCGCGACCGCGAGGCGCCCGCAGCGCGCCGCGACGGAGCGCAGGCCCTGCTGGTCGCTGATGCGGCAGGGTGTGAGCTCGAGGTGCGCGGCCGGCCCTTTCGCGGGCGTAGCGGCAGCCGGTGCGCCCAGCACAGCGGCGAGCAGCAGCGCCGGCAGGCGGCGGCGCTGCATGACTGCGGCCCAGCAACTCCTCATGCCCGTCATGATGACGCAGCGGCGGCATACCTGTCAGGTGCGGCGGCGCGGTAGGATACTGGCCCCCGCGCGGCGGGCAGGACCAGCATGCGTTCGTACGACGTGATCGTGATCGGCGGCGGCCACGCCGGCACCGAGGCGGCCCTCGCGGCCGCCCGCGCGGGCGCGCGCACACTGCTGCTGACCCAGAGCCTCGCGACGATCGGGCAGATGAGCTGCAATCCGGCGATCGGCGGCATCGGCAAGGGTCACCTGGTCCGCGAGATCGACGCGCTCGGTGGTGCAATGGCGCGCGCGGCCGATCGCGCCGGCATCCAGTTCCGGACCCTGAACGCCAGCAAGGGGCCGGCGGTGCGCGCGACCCGCGCGCAGGCCGACCGGACGCTGTACCGGCGCGCGATCCGCAGGCTGCTCGATCAGCAGCCCGGCCTCGAACTCGCCGAGGGCGAGGCGGCGGACCTGCTGCTGGCGGGCGAGTGCGTCAGCGGAGTCGTGACCGCGGACGGGACCACCATCGCGGCGCGCGCCGTCGTGCTGACCACCGGCACCTTCCTTGGCGGGCGCCTCCACATCGGCCTCGACAGCCACAACGGCGGGCGCGCGGGTGATCCGGCGTCGCTGCGCCTCGCCGCGCGGCTGCGCGAGCTGCCGCTCGCGGTGGGCCGGCTGAAGACCGGTACGCCGCCGCGGCTCGACGGCCGCACGCTCGATTATTCGCGCATGGTCCGCCAGCCGGGCGACGAGCCGCGGCCGGTCTTCTCGTTTCTCGGCCGGCACGCCGATCATCCGCCGCAGGCCGTCTGCCACATCACCGCGACCAACCCGCGCACGCACGAGCTGATCCGCGCCGCAACCGACCGCTCGCCGCTGTTCACCGGCATCATCGCGGGCATCGGCCCGCGCTATTGCCCGTCGGTCGAGGACAAGGTCGTGCGCTTCGCGGCGCGCGAGTCGCACCAGGTGTTCGTCGAGCCGGAGGGGCTCGACACGGACGAGGTCTATCCGAACGGCATCTCGACGAGCCTGCCGGCCGACGTGCAGGTCGCGTTCGTGCAGAGCATCCGCGGCTGCGAACGGGCGCGACTGACGCGACCGGGCTACGCGATCGAGTACGACTACTTCGATCCGCGCGGGCTGCGCTACAGCCTCGAGACCCGGCCGCTCGGCGGCCTGTACTTCGCCGGCCAGATCAACGGCACGACCGGCTACGAGGAAGCGGCCGCGCAGGGCCTGCTCGCCGGGCTCAATGCCGCGCTCGCCGCGAGCGGCCGCGAGCCGTGGTGGCCGCGCCGCGACGAGGCCTATCTGGGTGTACTGCTCGACGACCTGATCGCGCGCGGGGTCACCGAGCCCTACCGGATGTTCACCAGCCGCGCCGAGCACCGGCTGCTGCTGCGCGAGGACAATGCCGACCTGCGGCTGACCCCGCGCGGCCGCGAGCTCGGCCTCGTCGGCGACGAGCGCTGGGAGTTCTTCGGCCGCAAGCGCGACGCCAGCGCGGCCGAGACCGCGCGTCTGGCCGGGTGGTCGCTCCGCGCTGCCGATCTCAGCGCGGTGGAACTGGATCGCCTGCCGCCGGGGGCGATGCTGCGGGAGCAGCGCGCACTCGAGCTGCTGCGCCGCCCGGAGGTTTCCTACGAGCTGCTGACTTCGCTCGGCGCGGTCGGTCCGGCGGCACCGCTCGCGGACGCGCGTCTGCCGCCGCAGGTCGCCTTGCAGGTCGAGGTGGCGGCCAAGTACGCTGGCTACATCGAACGCCAGCAGGCCGAGATCGAGCGCCACCGCCGCTACGCGGAACTGCGCCTGCCCGCGGACCTGGACTTCCGCGCCATGCCCGGCCTGTCGCACGAGGCCCGCCAGCGGCTGGCCGAGGTGCGGCCCGCCACGCTCGGGCAGGCCGCGCGACTGCCCGGTGTCACCGCCGCGGCGGTTTCTATCCTGCTCGTTCACCTGCGCCGGCGCACGCGCGCTGCATGAACCGGCGCGGGGCCGTCGCGCTGCTGCTCGCGCTCGGCGCGGCCTGCGCTGTGTTGCCCGGCTGCGGGCAGCCCGCGGCGCCGGCGGCCGCCAGTGAACTGCGGCGCGGCAACGGCAGCGAGCCCGATTCGCTCGATCCGCAGCTCGCCCGTACCGAATCCGCGCTGACCATTCTGCGCGACACGTACGAGGGGCTGGTGTCGCTGGCGCCGGATGGCAACCCGGCCCCCGGCGCGGCGGAATCGTGGTCGATGAGTGACGACGGCCGCCGTTACACGTTCCGGCTGCGCCCCGCGGCGCGTTGGTCGAACGGCGATCCGGTGGTCGCCGCGGACTTCGTCTTCGCCTGGCGGCGGCTCGTGGATCCGGCGACCGCATCGCAGTACGCGCTGATGCTCGAGCCGGTCGTGAATGCCGTGGCGATCGCCAACGGTCGCGCGGCGCCGGCGGCACTCGGGGTCACGGCGCCGGATGATGCGACGCTCATCGTCGAGCTCGAGCAGCCGGCCGCATGGTTTCCGGCGCTGCTGTCGCACCCGAGCACGTTCCCGGTGCACCGTCCGACGCTGGCAGCGCGCGGCACGGATTTCTCCCGTGCCGGCGTCGCGGTAACGAACGGCGCCTACGTGCCGGCCGCCTGGCAGATCGGCGCATACATCGTGGCGCGGCGCAATCCACTCTATCGTGACGCCGCGCGGGTCGCGATCGCCACCGTGCGCTACGTGCACGTCGCGGATCCGCTCGCGGAACTGGCGCGCTTCCGCGCCGGCGAACTGGACGTGACCTGGACCACGCCTCCCGGCCAGCTCGCGCGCCTGCAGCAGGAGTGGCCGGGGCAGCTCTACGTGACGCCGCAGCTCGGCGTTCACTATTACGGCCTCGCACTCGACCAGCCGCCGTTCGCCGGGGCTCCGGCGCTGCGCCGCGCACTCGCGCTCGCCGTCGACCGCGAGTGGCTGGTGGCGCAGGTGCTTGGTGACGGCGAGCAGCCGGCTTTCGGCTGGGTACCGCCCGGGGTCGCCGACTACGCACCACAGGCCTTCGACTGGGTCGACTGGCCGCGCGCGCGCCAGCTCGCCGAGGCGCGCGAGCTGTACGCGGCGGCTGGTTACGACGCGGAGCACCCGCTCGCGCTCGAACTGCGCTACGGCAGGAATCCGGTGCAGGAACGTGTCGCACTCGCGGTCACGGCGATGTGGCAGGAAGCGCTCGGCGTGCGGACCGCATTGCGCGCCGAGGACTTCCGCGTGCTGCGCCAGGCGATCGACGTGCGCCAAGTGCCGCTGTTCCGCGGAAGCTGGCTCGGCGACTACAACGACGCGTATTCATTCCTGCAGGTGCTGCGCGGCGGCTTCGGCATCAATCTGCCGCGCTACGCGAGCCCGGAATACGATGCCGCGCTCGCCGCAGCGAACGCCGCTCCAGCCGGGGAGCGGCCGGAACTGCTGGCCGCCGCCGAGCGGCGGCTGCTGGCCGACGTGCCGCTGATCCCGCTGTACTTCACCACGGCGAAACACCTGGTCGCGGCCCGCGTGCAGGGCTGGTATGGCAACGTGATGAACGTGACCTACAGCCGCGACCTCGCACTGCGCTGACCCGCACGGTGCGGCGCTCGCGGTATGATCCGAACCCAGCCATGATCGCTGTCTGTTGCCGCCTGCTGGTCCTGTTCCTGCTCGCCGGTGCGGCGCACGCCGGCTCGCCCGCTGACCGCGCCCGCAACGTGATCCTGTTCATCGGCGACGGCATGGGCATCTCGACTGTGACCGCCGCACGCATCCTCGCCGGGCAGCAGCGGGGCGCCACCGGCGAGGAGCACCGGCTCAGCTTCGACACCTTGCCGGCGACGGCGCTGGTGCGGGTATTCACGGCCAACCAGCAGGTGCCGGATTCGGCGCCGACCGCGACCGCGCTGGTCACCGGCCAGCTCGCCAACGACCGTGCGGTCTCGGTCGGCCCCGGGGCCGCTCGCGACCTGGCCGACGAGGCGCGGCTCGCGCCGCACCGGCTGGAAACACTGCTGGAACAGGCGGAGGCGCGCGGGCTGGCCACCGGCATCGTGACGACCACGCGGGTCACTCACGCGACTCCGGCTGTGAACTATGCGCACACTCCGAACCGCGGCTGGGAACGTGCCGGCCAGATGCCGGCCGGCGCGACGCTGCCGGATATCGCCGCGCAGCTCGTCCAACGACAGCGCACCGGTGACGGCATCGAGGTCGTGCTGGGCGGCGGGCGGCAGATGTTCCTGCCAAAGGCTGTAGCCGACCCGGAGTATCCGGATCTGCGCGGACAGCGTACGGATGACCGCAACCTCGTCACCGAGTGGCTCGCGGCGCAGGCCGGGTCGGCGTTCGTGTACGACCGGGCGGGCTTTGCCGCGCTTGATCTGACGCGGACGCGCAAGCTGCTTGGCCTGTTCGAGCCGTCGCACCTGCACTATGAGGTCGATCGCGCCGGGGACCGCGCCGGTGAGCCATCGCTCGCGGAGATGACCCGCACCGCGATCCGGGTGCTCGCGCGCAACCGCCGCGGTTATTTCCTGATGGTCGAAGGCGGTCGCATCGATCACGCGCACCATGCCGGCAACGCCTGGCGCGCGCTGACCGAAACGATCGCGCTGTCGGAGGCAGTCGCCGCGGCGCTCGAACTGGTCGATCCACGCGCTACACTGGTGCTGGTAACGGCGGATCACAGCCATCCGCTGACGCTCGCCGGCTATGCCGCGCGCGGCAACCCGATCCTTGGTCTGGTGCGCGAGGACCCGCAGGGACCGCTGAGCCGCGACTGGCGCGGGCAGCCGTATGCGACGCTGAGCTACGCCAACGGCCGTGGCCAGGCACTGCTGCCGGTCGGCGGTGAGGCGCGCGCCGGGCTGCCGATCACGCCGGGGCGGGTGGCCGACCTCGGGGAGATCGACACCACGGACCAGGGTTTCCACCAGGAGGCGCTGGTCGGCCTGCCGGCCGGGACGCATGCCGGCGAGGATGTTGCGCTCTATGGCTGGGGCGCGGGCTCCAATCTGGTGCGTGGCACGCTCGACCAGCCGGACGTGTACCGGATCATGCGCCGGGCGCTGGGGTGGTGAGCAACACGGGCCGGGCAGCATTGCCGGTGGAAATCTCCGCCCCCGGCCCGTTAGTATCTGGCCGTGCCCCGGAGCGGGCGCGACATCGTGGGCTGGAGGCCTGATTCGCATGCGCATTGTGAACGTCACCCGATTCGCTGCCGTGCTCGCGCTCGCCGGTGTGCTCGCGCCCGCCGCTCTCGCCGCCGACGGCAATGCCGACAACGGCCGCCGGCTCGCCTACACCTGTATGGGCTGCCACGGGATCGAGAACCAGAAGAATGCCTACCCGAAGTACTCGGTGCCGAGACTCGGCGGGCAGAGCGCGGTCTACATCGCTGCGGCGCTGGCCGAGTACCAGGCCGGCGCGCGCTGGCACCCGACGATGACCGGGCAGGCGGCGACGCTGTCGGAGCAGGACCGGCTCGACCTCGCCGCCTGGTTCCATTCCGCTACAGCGGCAGCAGCAGCGGCCAGTGCGCGCGTCGCGCAGCCCGCGGCGCTCGACGTCTGCATCGCCTGCCACGGCCAGGATGGGATCGGCGTCACGCCCGAGTATCCGACACTCGCCGGCCAGCACGAGGATTACCTCGACCAGGTGCTCGACGACTATCGGATGGGACGGCGGCAGCACGCGCTGATGAACGCCTTCGCGGGGCAGTTGACGCGCGAGGACGTGGCGGCGCTGGCGGCGTATTACGCCGCGCAGGCCGGACTGCATACGCCAGCCCTGCGCTGAGGGACGGCTGGCGGAGCGGTCTGCAGTCCGGCGCGGACAGCGCTGTGCTGCCGGCGCCTGATGCTGCCACCTGATTGGTAGCTGCGTGTGAAATGCCAGTAGCAAGAAATCCATCGATCCGGGAGTTCTATGTCTACTACCTCGTAGCGGATGGAGTTCCTTTCTACGTGGGCATCGGTCGATCGGCTCGCGCCTCAGATCGAGCACGGTATGTTCGACGTATGATGTCGCGAGAACGGGAAGGCAAGCCTGTGAAATGGGGGTTGAGCACTCGTGCGATTGCAGCCCTTCTCCGCGCAGGATGTGATGTTTCAGTCGCGTATCCGCATGTGCGGCTTTCACGAGCAACGGCTCTTGCTCGAGAACGATCGGAGATCGCAAAGTTGCTCGCCACAGGAATGATCATCGCCAACATTCAGCACAATGTCCGCCGTCCCAAGTCGTTCATGGAAGTCGTCAATGCTGTGCTTATTCGCTGCGGGCGCCACATGACACCCAAGGCTCTCCACGTGCCTGGCGAGGACGCTGGCGCCTGAGTGCAGACGTTGGCGGTAGGTGACGGCTTCGCCGATCACCGTTATTGAAACGATAGCGCAGAGCTGGTCGCGATTGTTCGTTCGGGCGCATTATTCGCAAGTCCGGCTATGCGTGGCGCACAACGCAAGAACGCATACGGGCGCCAGGCCGTCCCTGACGGTGTGGACCTTATCGAGGTGAGAATGGAGGAGTCAATGTTCTGCGTCGCGAGCTTCAAGGACGTTCGGCTGGCTGGTGTCGTTCGGTCTACCTCCACGCGGCCCTCGATGCCCGCCCGACGGGGATAACGATCCCCAACCGGTTCCGCAGCGGTAAGCAGCGCTACCGGCTGACCAGGATGGACCGCAAGTTGGGCGACGCGACGAGGCCCGGGAAGTGAAAGTACGCCGATATCAAGGAGCCGCACACGCCAGAGGGGGCACACGCCGCTGCTGCCGGACAAGTCGATCGATCAGCTCGAGCAGCGGCTCGCCCAGCGCGCGACCACCAGGACGCTGTTCACCATCCGCTGGACGGTGGTGTCAAGCGACTCGGCGGCATGGCAGCTTTCGGCCATTGCAACGAGCCGCGACCGAAGATTTCACATGGCCGACGGCCAACGTTGCAATCAGCCGGCGTTGGGATTGTCGTGCGCTCTGTGGGAGATGGCATGAACGCGAGCACGGTCAACAACGAACGGAAGCCGCGATGAGCCAGGAATGCCGCGTGCTGCGCGCCCGCAGCGCGGAGGTCACGCAGGACCAGCAGGCGGACAAGTTCAAAGGCAAGCGGCCCGGCGGCGAAGCGGCCGAGGGGATCGAGCCGGACAACCTGATCGTCGACGAGAGGTTCACCAGGCAGGGCTGCTCCAGCAAGGACAGCGAGTTCGGCCTGATCTACTTGAACGGCGACAACAACCTCGAGAACCTGAAGGGTCCCGACGACACCTGGAAGGCGCGGCTCATCGAGAAGGACTTCTGCCGGCTGATGTTCGAGACGGAGGGCGTGTGATGGCGAAAAGGAAGGCCGCCGCCTCGCTGCCCCGCGCCTCCGAGCCGCTGTATCGGGAGATCCGGACCATCCTCGAAGAGGCCCGCGCCGGTGCCTACCGCACTGTAAACGCGGCGATGGTGCACGCCTACTGGCACGTCGGGCGGCTCATCGTGGAGCACGAACAGGCCGGGCGGAGGCGCGCCGCATACGGCGAGGCGGTGCTCGAAGATCTCTCGATCCGGCTCACGGCGGATTTCGGGCGAGGGTTTACCACAACCAATCTGAAGTACATGCGGTCGTTTTACGTGGCCTTCCTAATTGGTCACGCGCTGCGTGACGATTCCGCTGCTCCCCCAACCACGCTCCGGCTGGAGCTTTCCTGGACGCACTATCGCTTGCTCCTGGGTGTCGGGGACCCAAAAGCCCGTGAGTGGTACATGCACGAAGCCGCCGACCAGCACTGGTCGACCCGCCAGCTCGACCGGCAGATCTCGGCGCTCTTCTACGAGCGCCTGCTGGCCAGCCGCAAGAAGGCGCCTGTTCGGAAGGAGGCCCGGAACAAGCTTGCCGCCGTTGAACCGGAGCAGTTCATCCGCGACCCGTACGTGCTGGAGTTCCTCGACCTGAAGGACTACCCGGCGCTGCGGGAGTCCCGGGTTGAGCAGGCGATCATCGATAACCTGCAGGCGTTCCTGCTCGAGCTTGGGAAAGGGTTCTCGTTCGTGGCCCGCCAGAAGCGCGTGCGCTTTGAACAGGAGGATTTCTACGTCGATCTGGTTTTCTACAACTACCTTCTCAAGTGCTTCGTCCTCGTCGATCTCAAGGTCGGAGCGTTGACCCATCAGGACATCGGCCAGATGGATAGCTACGTCCGCGTCTTCGACGCCCACGCCCGACCGCAGGGCGATAACCCGACCATCGGTCTCATCCTCTGTTCGAAGAAGAACGAGGCGATCGCTCGCTATTCCGTGCTGAGCGAGGGGCGGCGGCTGTTCGCGGCCAAGTATGTGCAGGTCCTTCCCACCGAAGCCGAACTGCAACGCGAGATCGAGCGAGAGCGCCGGAAGATCGAGGGACAGCGGCCACGCGCCGCGCGGGACCCCATCCAGGGCGACGGTCCTCGTATGAGCGGACGGCTTCGGCCAGCTCGGCCGCGGTTGATTTCTGCGTGACCGTACTGCCAGGGAAACGCGTCTCAGGCCCGACTTCGCCAGCGACGCTCAGCGGTACGGCATCCCGAGCGCGGCCAGCTCGTCGCGGACCCGCAGCATGCCGGCCTCGTAGTCCGGCAGCGGCGTGACCGTCTTGAGGTCATAGGCCTGCGGGAACGGCAGTGGTTCCCTGGCCGCCGGCAGCAGCTCGTCCACGCGACGCATGATCCGCTGCGCCAGCTCATTCGCCTGTCCGGCGCTGAGGCGCGTGGCGGCTTCCATCATCTCGTTGATCAGCCGTGCCTCGAGTCCGGTGTGGCCGGAGATCCACGAATACGACATGCCGCTCGGCACATACACGGCCACGATCGCCGCTGATTGCAGCAGCGACAACGGCGTGCGCCAGGACGGCACGATTCCCGAGATCGAGGTGCCGACGGCGAGGCCGAGATGCCGCTCGCAGGCGCGCGCGGCGGCACTGAAAGCCCAGTGCGAATCGCGCGTCGCCCAGGTACCGTCGAGGTGGCTCGGGAAGAAGCTCATCGTCGCACCGTGCGCGTAGCTCAACTGGCCGAGCGCGTTCGCGACCATACCGACGGCCGTGTCGGCGGCATCGCGGCACAGGCCGCCGAGGCAGGACATCGAGCTCTGCCATGGTTCGATGCCGCGATTCTGGCAGTACTGCGCCAGCAGCAGGCGGCTCCAGTCGAGCTTCTGCTCGGGCAGGATGTGGATGCCGATCTGCGTATTCCAGGCCTCGCGCAGCCCGGGCCCCATCATCGCCAGCGTCCCGCCGAAGGTGCTGACGGTGCCGAGCAGGCCGAGGTTGAGGTCCGGGCGGCCGGCTCGGCGCAACGCCTCCTGCAGCGCGGCCTGCTCCCACAGGCCGACGGCGACCTCGGACAGCGTGCCGGCCTTCGGTTCGATATTGCCGAGACGGGCGAGCCCGGGCGGAATGCCGATGCCGGCGACGCTCGGTTCCTGCACGAAGGACTGCACGTATTCGATGAACCAGGCCTCCTCGGCGACGGTCGGCGCGCCGGCATAGTTGGTCGGGGCCCAGGCGTCGCTGCCGCGGCGGTAGCGCAGGAACATCGTGTCACGGCCGCGGCCGAGCGTGACATCGGCCGGCCGCGCCCGCGACTCCTGCGCGATCTGCTCGAGTTCCGCGCGCTCGTAGCGGACCACGCGGCGCGTTTCCATGTGGTACAGGCCGACCCCCGCGAGCAGCTCGAGCCCGGCCGCGAACACCGCATCCGCGGTGCGGTCGTCGACGATGAGCTGCGCCGGGTCGTAGCGGATCTCGTAATCACGCACCAGCGCGCGCACCTTCATCGCGAACTCGAGATCGAAATCGTCCGCCTGCATGACCGGGCCGGTCACCGAGCGGCGCTGGAAATCCATGATCGGGATCATCGTGCTGCCCCCTGCTGCCCGGCGCCGGCCAGGCGCTTCTCGTTGGCCCACCAGTCCTTCGGCGCATTCGCCGCCAACGGCTTGTTGACCAGCCGCCGGCACAGCGGCACGGCGGACACTGCGTTCAGGGCCCAGCCGTCGGCATCCATCGCCTCAGCCTTCGCCGCGGTCGTCTCGGTGCCACCGATGATGACCTTGTAGCGATCGCGCAGCCCCATGTCCTGCAGGTAGGCGATGACCTCCGGGCAGTACGGAATCGTCGTCACCAGGAACGCGGACAGGCCGATGATGTCGGCGCCGAACTCCTGGGCCTTCTCGATGAACTGCATGCTCGGAATGTTGATGCCGATCTTGTGCACCTTGAAGCCGTTCAACTCGAGCTGCGTGGACACGAGCCCGTAGCCGATCGTGTGCAGGTCGCCGGTGACGGCACCGATGACCACCGTTCCGGCCCGGCCTTCGGTCGACGGCGGCAGATGCGGCGTAATCAGCTCGATGCAGGGCTCGGAGACCTTGCCGCCCATCACCAGTTCGGCAAGAAAATACTCGCGCGCGCCGAACTTTTCGCCGACCACCTGCAGTCCGGCGATCACGCCCTGCTGCAGCATCGCCACCGGATCGAGTCCTTCCGCGAGACCGCGCTGCACGAGGTCGCAGGCCTTCTGTTTTTCGAGTTTCCAGACGGCGTCCTTGATCGCTTCGACGGTCACCTTGTCCATGTTCGGTCCCCTCGGTTCGGTTGTCGCGTGGCTATTCCTGCAGGAACGGCAGGTCGTGGCGCACCGCCATTTCAGCGCGCCCGAGTTCATAGGCGAGGTAGGCGAGATGGTCGCGGTTGATGTCCCAGTCGACCAGCAGCTTGCGCAGCCCGACGCTGTCTCCGGTCAGGGCCAGGCGCGGCAGGTCGTCGACCATGGCGGTCGCGCGTACCTGCCGCCGGAACGGTACGGCCTCGATCACGAAACAGTAGCCGACCGGGTCTTCGTCCCAGCCTTCATCCGGCCCGATCTCCTCGAACGTGAGGTCCGGATATTTCTGTTCGAGCTCCGAGCGCTTCATCGGCTGCTCCGCATCGGCTGATTCCGCCGTCCTGTGGCCGCTATTATGAGACAAGATGTAGCATAATCAGGTAGATCCAGAGAATCAACCCAGGACGGATTGCGGACGCTTCATGTCAGTAATATATTGTCAGTAAAGGTATTTCGCTGAGGCCCGTGGGTCGGACCGAAGAGCCCTGTCAGAGTTCATTCTCTGGAGTTTGCGATACAAATCGATCCGAAAATGGTGTCGCCAGCGAAGCCCCGGTCGGGCCCGGGGCGTCCACGCAGCGCGCGGGCGCACCAGGCCATGCTCGCGGCCGCGCTCGAGCTGCTCGCGCGGGACGGGTATGGCGAACTCACGCTGACGGCGGTCGCCCGGCACGCCGGTGTCGGGCGCGGCTCCGTCTATCGACGCTGGCGCTCGAAGGTCGCGCTCGTGGTGGACGCTTTCCAGGAACTGCCGCAGCTTCCGACCCCGGACACCGGCAACCTGGTCGACGACCTGACCGAGGAAGTGCAGGGACTGCTGCGCATCTTCGGCGACAGTCCGCTCGGTCACGTGCTGCCGATCCTGGCGGCTGAATGCACACGGGATCCGGCGCTGCGCGAGGAGCTCGCACCAGTGTTCCGCATCCGGCGTGCGCCGCTGCTCGGTGTGCTCGAGCGCGCCGTCGCGCGGAACGAATTGCCGCCGGACCTCGACATCGAAGCCGCCGCCGACCTGCTGGTCGGTCCGATCGTCAACCGCCTGTTCTTTACCGGCGCGATGCCCGATCCGGCGAGCGCGCGGCGCTACGTCGATGCGGCTCTGTACGGGATCAACCGCCTGCGTGTCTGATGCGGCTGGACTGGCGCAGCGCGCAGCCGCGGCCAAGGAAGGCGCGCCAGATCGTGCGCTCGCGTGCGGGCCCGAGGCCGATCTCGCCGCCGTGCGGATAATGGCGGGCCATGAAGCCGCCGCGGCGCCCGGCGAACGGCGCCACCATCGCCGCGACCTCGCGGCGCAGATCCGCGTCACTGACCTGCGGCTGCGTCGCCCACTGAATATCCACCGCGTTCCAGAAACAGATCCGGCCGCCGAATTCCGCCGCGAGCCGGTCGTGCCCGATCAGGCGCGGCTGGTCGAGCTGCACGACGTCCACGCCGAGCGCAAGCATCTCGCCGATCAGCTCGGGCACATCGCCGCACTGGTGCCAGATGAAGCGCAGGCCATGACCGTGCGCCGCCGCGACAATGCGGGCATAGTGCGGCCGATAGTGCTGCCGGAACACCGCGAGGCCCATCGGCAGCCCCTGCTGCGTGCCGAGATCGTCCCAGGTCATGAAGGCGTCGACGCCCAGGTCCGCCCAGCGACCGATCGCGGCGATGGTCAGGTCCGCCAGCCGGCCGAACAGGGTCGCGAGTTCCGCGGAGCGTTGCCGATGTGCCGTCAGCAGTGTCTCGAACCCGGCCAGCTCGGTGGCGCGCTCGTAGAGCAGCACCGGATCGAAGCCCACACAGAACTTGCCGGCCCGCCGCGCGGCCGCGATCCAGCGCTCGAGCGGTGCGTAGCGCGCCGGCGCCGCCGGATCGGGGAAGCGATGCGCGGCGAGCGCCGCCGGGTCGAGATCCGCGAGCGGATGCTCCACGGCGTGATCGAAGCGGCCGCCGGAGACGCGCAGGCCGACGCCCCACTCGTCGCGGTAGGGACGGCCGGGCTCGCGCGGGCGGGCCGGTCCGGTGCCGAGCATTTCCTCGACAAAGGTGAGTTCGCAGAAGTCGCTGCGCAGCGGGTGCCAGAAGCTGTACGGAATCCGCGCCGGCGCGTCGAAGTCGAGCGCGCGCCGCACGAGGTCGCGGCTGGTGCTGCCGCGCGGCAGCGGCGTCGGCGCCAGATAGGCGCGCAGCAGCCGCTCCGCATCGGTAGCCACGCGCGGCAGTATGCCTGAGCGGGTCCGTATCGAGCTACGACCGCTCGGCCGCGTGCTGGCGGTCGCGCGCGGCACGCCGCTGCGCGACCTGCTGTGGCAGCACGGCGTCGAGTTCCCCTGCGGCGGGCTGCGCAATTGCGGCCGCTGCCGGGTGCGTCTGATCGAGGGCGAGATGCCGCCGCGCGCAGGTGAGTCCGGGGTTCTGACCGCGGCCGAACTCGAAGCCGGCTGGCGGCTCGCCTGCCGGGCGCAGGCGGAGGGCGACGCGGTCCTCGAGGTCGAACAGCTCGACGCGCCGATCCTCGTCGACCACACGCACTTCGATTTCGTACCGCGCAGCGGCTACGGCGTCGCCGTGGATCTGGGCACGACGACGATGGCCGCGCAGCTCCTCGATCTCGCGACCGGGCACGTGCTCGCGGTACGCACCGCCCGCAACCCGCAGGGGTCGATGGGCGCCGACATCATGTCGCGGCTGCAGTTCGCGCGCGCGCCGGCCGGACGCGAGCAGCTCACGACCAGCGTGCGCAGCCGGATCGGCCGCATGATCCGCGGCCTGCTGACCGCGGCGGGGCTGCGCGCGGCGCCGCTCGAGGCGGTCGTCGTGGTCGGCAACACGGCGATGCACCATCTGTTCTGCGGCCTCGACACCGAACCGCTGGCGCGCGTGCCGTTCCAGTCGCCGCACGATGGCCTGCAGGAATTCCCGGCCGCAAGCCTCGGCTGGCGGATCCCCGGCGCCGCGATGGTCCGGTTTCTGCCGGCGCTCGGCGGCTTCGTCGGCAGCGACGTGCTGGCTGGTCTGCTCGCCACGCGCATGCACGAGCGCCCCGAGCTCGCTGTGCTGGTGGACCTCGGCACGAATGCGGAGATCGTCGCCGGCAACAGCGATGGCCTGTTGTGCACGTCGGCCGCGGCGGGCCCGGCCTTCGAAGGCGGCCGCATCGCGATGGGCATGCAGGCCGGAACCGGCGCCATCTGCGGGGTCAGTATCGAAGGCGGGGAACTGCGCTGCCGGGTGATCGGCGGTGGCCGGCCGCGTGGCATCTGTGGCAGCGGCCTCGTCGATGCGGTGGCCGCTGCGCTCGAGCTCGGCTGGCTCGCGCCGAACGGGCGGCTGGCGGCGGGCCGGCCGGTGCTGGTGCTGCACGACCCGGTCCACCTGACCCAGGCCGACGTGCGCGAGCTGCAGCTCGCCAAGGGTGCGATCGCCGCCGGTATCCGGCTCCTGCTCGGACAGCTTGGTGCGCGGCCGGAGCAGGTTGCGCGCGTGTACGTCGCCGGTGCTTTCGGCAACTACGTCGATCAGGCCAGCGCGCGGCGCATCGGCCTGCTCGACTTCCCGGACACGGCGATCGAACCGGTCGGCAACTCGGCGCTGCTCGGCGCGAAGATCGCCCTGTTCGGTACCGGACCGGAGGCCTGCGAACAGCGGGCGCTGCGCGCGAAAGTCCGGCACGTCTCGCTGGCGGAACTGCCCGGGTTCCAGGACGCGTTCATCCAGGCGCTGGAGTTCCCGCGCTGAGCGCCTGGAATGCCTTCGGCCAGACATGCTGGCAATATGTGCGATGAACTGCACGATCCAGATGGATGGCAGCGACTGCTGACACTGCGCCATGCCTGCCTGGAACATTTTCGAGTGCCCGCCGGAGCGCCTGCTGGAGCTGTTCGCGCTGCGGGCGCGCGTGTGGATCGCGGCGGGCGCGGATCCGGGCGCGTTTCCCGGCGGGCGCTGGTGTGACGAGCGCGATGCCGGGCGGCGGCACTGGATCGCGCTGGTGGACGGTGTGATCGTCGCCGGCGCCTCGCTCGGTGTTCACACCAGCCTGGCTGACGTGGAAGAAGCCGCGGCGTACGCCGGCATCGGCTGGCCCGGTACCGGGCCGGTCGCGGCACCGGCGCGCGTGGTCGTCACGGCCGGCTGGCGCGGCAGCGGCATCGTCACCGGACTGCTCGACCGGCAGGACGAGGCCGCGCGGGCCGCCGGCGCCGTGCTCGCGATCCGGCAGGCATCACCGATGCTGCGCCCGCTGCTCGAACGGCGCGGCTGGTGCTGCCATGGCCCCGGGCCAGCGGATTCGCGCTTCCCGGGGATTCGTTTCGAGGTGATGTCCTGGCAACTGTGGCCAGGCACGTGCCGGTCGTAGTCCATGGCTGCCGGGACCTGCAGGTCGATCCGGTCCGTCAGGCCATGCTGGCTGGAGGAATCCTCGTGCTGGTCTCCCGTACAGCCGCTGCTTGAGCGTCGGCCCGCCGTGGCGGCAGTCACCAGATCGTGGTCAGCAACCCGCTGCCACGCAGCTTCTCATCGCCCGTGACCAGCGGCACGGCACGCAGCAGCGCGGTCGCCGCCAGCAACCGATCCGCGGGGTCGCCGGCCAAGGCGTCGCCAAACTGACCCGCACGCTCGGCAATTTCGTCGGTCAGCGGCTCGAGACGATACTCCGGGAGCCTGCGCACAGCGGCCAGCCATTCGGTCACCGGGATGTTCAGGCGCAGGCGCCCGCGGCGCTCGAGGGTCGTGATCTCGAAGAAAGAGATACTCGAGACCAGAAGCTCGTGGCGCCTGCCGTGCTGCTCCAGCGCCTGACGCGCCAGGCGCGACAGCCTCGGTCTTTCGCCGTTGATCCACCACACCAGCACATGGGTATCGAGGAGGATCACTGGTTCACCGACCATTCCCCGGGCGGATGCGCTGCCTCGGTGGGCGATTCGTAATGCGCGACGGCCCCGCGCAGCCGCTTGCGCATCAGCGCTGCCTCCTGCTCAGTGGCCTTCGCCCCGGTAATCTCGGCGATCACCGTGCCGCGTGAGGTGATCCGGATGCGCTCGCCACGGCGGGCGCGATCCAGCCAGGATGGCAGGTTCTGGCGAAGATCGGTCACGTTCACGTCAGTCATGAGCTGCGCCCCATCGGTACATGGCATCTGTACATCCAACTGTACGCTGGGGGCCCGGGCGCGGTCAAACGAGTCGCCGGCAATGAGTCGCCGGAAATGGGCCCGGCCCGGCGCCGGAGGTTCCGCAAACGCCGCCGCCTGTGTCAGGATCGCGGTCCCGATCCGCTGCCTGGCTCTGCTGCATGACTGCCAACCCGCCGAACCTTGCCGGCAAGCTCCGGTACTACGCCGCCGGCATCACCGCGATCGACGCCGACTACGTCCGGCCGCTGCTCGACGCGGTGCACCTGATCGTCGATGGCGGTCGCGCGGCGTTCGTCGACACCGGCACCAACGCCTCGTTGCCGAACCTGCTCGCTGCGCTCGCGCATGCCGGTCTCGAACCCGCCGACGTCGACTGGGTGCTGACCACGCACGTGCACCTCGATCACGCCGGCGGCGCCGGCGCGCTGATGCAGGCGCTGCCGCATGCGCGCTGCGTCGTGCATCCGCGCGGCGCGCGCCACCTGATCGAGCCGGCGAAGCTGGTCGCCGGCTCGATCGCGGTCTACGGCGAGGAACAGTACCGCCGGCTGTACGGCGAGATCGTGCCGATCCCGGCGGAGCGCCTGCACGTACCGGCGGACGGCGAGCGCATCCGCCTCGGCCGGCGCGAGCTCGAGCTGATCCACACGCCGGGCCATGCGCTGCATCATTACTGCATCGTCGATCGCGAACATGCCTGCATCTTTCCCGGCGACACCTTCGGCCTGTCCTACCGCGAGTTCGACGTGGCCGGCCGCGAGTTCGTGTTTCCGGCGGCGGCGCCGGTGCACTTCGATCCGGAGACGCTGTGCGCGTCGGTCGAGCGCCTGATGAGCTACCGGCCGCGGGCGATGTACCTGACGCACTACGGTGAAGTCCGCGACCTCGCACGCCTCGCGACGGAGCTGCAGCAGCGGGTGCGCGCGCTGGCCGCCCTCGGCCGGCGCCTCGCCGATGATCCGCAGCGCAGCCGGCGCCTGCGTAGCGAGATGTTCGCGCTGCTGTCGCAATGGCTCGACGAGCACGGCTGGCCGGGAAGCGTGGCCGAACGGCACCGGCTGCTCGACGCGGACGTCGAAATCAACTCGCAGGGCGTCGAGCACTGGGCCACCCAGCCGTGAGGAGCGCGTGATGGAGCAGTTCCGGGCCTTCCGCATTCACGAGCGCGACGGCGGCGTCGCCGCCGGCTTCGAGATGCTGCGCATCGACGAGCTGACGGCGGGCGAGGTCGTGATCCGCGTGCGCTGGTCGGGCATCAACTACAAGGATGCGCTGGCCGCGACCGGCGCGGGCCGGATCCTGCGCCGCTATCCGCTGAACGGCGGCATCGATCTGGCCGGTGAGGTGGCGGGCTCGACCGACGCCCGATACCGCGAGGGCGATGCGGTGCTGGTGACCGGCTGCGGCCTCAGCGAGACTTTCGACGGCGGCTATGCCGAGTACGCGCGCATCGCAGGGGATTCGGTGATCCCGTTGCCGGACGGGATCGACCTGATGCAGGCGATGGCGCTCGGCACCGCCGGCTTCACCGCGGCGCTGGCGATCCACCGCATGGAGCACAATGGTCAGACGCCGCAGAAGGGGCCGGTGATCGTCACCGGTGCGACCGGCGGCGTCGGCACGATCGCCGTGGACATGCTCGCCGGCCGCGGCTACGAGGTGGTCGCGGTCAGCGGCAAGCCGGAAGCCGACGCTCTGCTGACCGCGCTCGGCGCGCAGCGCATCCTGCGCCGCCAGGACATTGACTTCGGCAGCCGGCCGCTCGAGGCGGCGCGCTGGGCCGGAGCGATCGACAACGTCGGCGGCGAGCTGCTCGCCTGGCTGACCCGCACCGTGGACTACTGGGGCAACATCGCCAGCATCGGCCTCGCCGGCGGGCCGCAGCTCGTGACCACGGTGATGCCGTTCATCCTGCGCGGCGTCAACCTGCTCGGCATCAATTCGTCGGCGACGCCGCGCGAACCACGCCTCGCGGTCTGGCGGCGCATCGCCAGCGACCTGCGGCCGCGCCACTTCGACCGGATCGTCACGCGCACGCTGGCGTTCGATGAGCTGCCGGGTGCGTTCGCCGGCTACCTCGCCGGCCGCGTCACCGGCCGGACGCTGGTGCGGATCGGCTGAGGCTGCGCCGGTTCCGGGGCGGCGGGTCGCCGCGGCGCTATCGTCAAGACAATTGACGATCAACGGCCGGCTGGCTAGCCTGTCGGGGCAGCGGGGGACAGCGGCATGGACTGGGATCACAGCGTCGACGTGCTGGTTGTCGGCTCCGGCAACGGCGGCCTGACCGCGGCGCTTACGAGCCACGAGCTGGGCGCCGGTGAGGTGCTGGTGATCGAGAAGGCGGCGCGCTATGGCGGCAGCAGCGCGCGCAGCGGCGGTGGCCTGTGGATCCCGTGCAACCACTATGCGCTGGAGGCCGGCGCAGAGGACTCGCTCGAGGATGCCGCAACCTACCTGCGGCACACGCTGCCGGCCGATGCCGAGCCGCGGCGGATCGCCGCCTACCTGCGTGCCGGGCCGGAGATGATCCGTTTCCTGCACGAGCGCATCGGCGCGCGCTATGTTTCGGTCGGCACCTATCCCGACTACTTCACGACCGCGCCCGGCGCCCGGCTCGGACACCGGTTGCTGGAACCAGAGCCATTCTGGGTCGATGCACTGGGCGCGGAGGCGGAGCGACTCGAGCCGACCCATCCGCAGATCTCGATGTTCGGCCGGATCAGCGTGACCCAGCGCGAGGCGCACGATCTCGCCGGGCAGGTGCCCGGCTCAAACCGGCTGGCGGCGACCCTGCTGTGGCGCTACCTGAGTGATTTCCCGTGGCGGCTGCGCAGCCGGCGCGACCGGCGCGTGGCCTGTGGCGCCGCCGGCGTCGCCCGGCTGCGTCTGGCCATGCTCCAGCGCGGCCTGCCGCTGTGGCTCAACACGACGCTGGTCGAACTGCTGACGCAGCAGGGCCGCGCCGTCGGCGTGCTCGCCGAGCGCGACGGCCGGCACATCCGGATCCGGGCGCGGCGCGGCGTCGTGCTCGCCGCCGGCGGCTTCGACCGCAATCAGGCGATGCGCGAGCAGTATCTGCCGCAGCCGACCGATGCGCGCTGGAGCGCCGGCGTGGACGGCAACCAGGGCGACGCGATCCGCGCCGGTGTCGCGGCCGGGGCGGCGCTCGGGCGGATGGCCGGCGCCTGGTGGTGCACGACCTTCTGCGTCCCGGGCGAGGACCTCGCGCGACTCGCGATCATGGAGAAGTGCTCACCGGGCTGCTGCGTGGTCAACCAGCTCGGCCGTCGTATCGGCAACGAGTCGCAGAACTACATGAGCTATGTCGTCGAGGCCTTCGCGCGGCATTCGGCGGCATCGCCGTCGTCGCCGCTGTGGATGGTGTTCGATGCCCGCTTTCGGCGGAAATACCTGGTCGGGCCGCTGTTCAATTCGCGCCTGCGACCCGACTGGCTGCTGCCACGCCGCTTCTACCGCGACAACTTCCTCGCCCGTGCCGGTTCCGTGGCGGAACTCGCGCGCGCGACCGGCATCGATCCGGCCGGGCTGGAACGGACCGTCGCGGCGATGAACGACTACGCCCGCAGCGGGCGCGATCCCGAGTTCGGCCGCGGCGATTCGGCGTACGATCATTACTATGGTGATCCGGAAGTCCGGCCGAACCCATGCCTCGCGCCGCTCGAGCAGCCGCCGTTCTACGCGATCCGCATGTGGCTCGGCGACTTCGGCACGCACGGCGGGCTCGTGACCGACGAGCAGGCGCGCGTCTGCCGCGCTTCCGGGGAGCCGATCGCGGGGCTGTACGCGGTCGGCAACTGCTCCGCGGCGCTGCTGTCCACGTATCCCGGCCCCGGTTCGACGCTCGGGCCGGCGATGACCTTTGCTTACCTCGCGGCGCAGCATCTGTGCGGCGCAGCGGCGCCGTGATGGCGCCGCAGGTCACGGCCGGATGAATGCAGCCGCGCCGTCGCCGCTCGCGGTGCTGCCGGTAACGGCGCCGCGTTACGTCGGCCAGCCGGTCAACCGCATCGAGGATCCGGCGCTGGTGACCGGCGCGGCGCCGTTCGTCGACAACCTCGTGCTGCCCGGCCTGCTGCATTGCGCGATCCTGCGCAGCCCGCATCCGCATGCGCGCATCCTGCGCGTGGACGCGAGCGCAGCGGCGGCCGCCGAGGGTGTCGTCGCGGTGCTCACCGGCGCGGACGTGCGCCGCTGGTGCAGCCCGATCGTCAGCGTGCCGGAGGGCTGGGGCGCGTATTGCCTCGCCGTGGACAAGACCCGCTTCGTCGGCGAGCCGGTGGCCGCCGTTGCCGCGCAGAGCCGCCAGCTTGCCGAGGACGCGCTGGAGCGGATCCGCGTCGAGTACGAATTACTGGCGCCGGTCGTCAATCCGCAGCAGGCGCTCGCGGCCGGCGCGCCGCTCGTGTTCGAGCAGCACGGCAGCAACGTGATCCAGCAGCGGACCTTTACCTGGGGCGAAGTCGAGCGCGTGTTCGCGGCGGCCGACCACGTGGTCCGCAGCCAGTTCCGCTGGAATCGCGTCGGCGCGAATCCGCTGGAGACCTTCGGCTGCATCTGCCAGTGGCATCTGGCGGATGACAGCGTGAGCTGCCACGGCGCCTACCAGACGCCGCGCTTCATGGCCCTCGGCCGGGCGCTGTCGCTGAACCTGCCGACCAACAAGGTGCGGGTGATGGCGTCGCCGCAGGGCGGCGCCTTCGGTGGCAAGGGCGGGCCGCGCGGCAGCGACATCGCTGCGCTGCTGTCGCGCAAGGCCGGCGGGCGGCCGGTCAAGTACATCGAGGACCGCGGCGAGTACCTGCTGGCCGGCGGCAGCCAGTCCTGGGACCGCTATTACGACGCCGAACTGGCGCTGCAGGACGATGGCCGCGTGACCGGCCTGCGCGTCCGGCTGGTCGATGACCAGGGCGCGGGTGGCGAAGGCTATGCCGCGATCGCGACCGCGAAGCCGCTGGCCGCTTTCACCGGCTGCTACCGGATCGAGGCGGCCGCCTACGACATGACGCTGGTCGCGACCAATCGTGCGCCGACCTACCCCTACCGCGGCTATGGCCCGCCGCCGCACTACGTCGTGCTCGAGTCGCTGATGGACCTGGCCGCGCGGCGGCTCGGCCTCGATCCGGCCGAGCTGCGGCGCCGCAATTACATCCGGCCCGAGCAGTTCCCGTACACGATTCCGAGCGGCAACGAATACGACAGTGGCAACTACGAGGCGGTACTGGATCAGGTACTCGCGCTGGCCGATTACCCGCGCCTGCGCACGGAGCAGACCGCGGCGCGCGCGGCCGGACGGCTGATCGGCATCGGCGTGGTCAGCACCGTGGAGCCGGGGCTGTTCGACTGGAACGTCTACAACGTCGTCGGCGTGCCGGGCGTCGGCGTGCCCGAGGGCGTCAAGGTCGCGGTCGACGTCGCCGGCGGCATCAGCGTCGTCGTCGGCTTCAACCTGCAGGGCCAGGGCCAGTACACGATCGCGGCGCAGGTCGTCGCCGACTACTTCGGCGTCGAGCTCGGCGCGGTCAACGTGACCACCGGGGCGAGCGACGTGACGCCGCCGCACTTCGGCCCGGGCGGCAGCCGCCTCGGCATCTCGCTGACCGGCGCACTGCTCGGCGCCTGCGGCCGGCTCAGCGAGCGCTGCTGCGCCGTCGCCGCGCACCTGCTCGGCGTACCGGCCGCGGAGGTCGAGCTGCGCGATGGCCGTTTCCGCCTGCGCGAGAATCCGGCGGTCGGCATGAGTCTGGCGGAGGTCGCCGCGACCATGCTGATGCGCAGCGACCTGCTGCCGCCCGGCATCGAGCCCTGCCCCGAGGTGACCTTCGTGTGGACGGCGCCGGGGCGCAACGCGCCCGACGACCAGGGGCGCTGCCGCAGCTACCTGACCGCGACCAACGCGACGCACGTCACGCGGGTCGAGATCGATCGCGAGACCGGCCGCGTGCGGATCCTCGATTACTGCGTCGTCGACGACTGCGGCACGCGCCTGAATCCGGCCACGGTCGAGGGCCAGATCCAGGGTGGCATCGGCCAGGGCGTCGGCGCCGCGCTGCTCGAGGAATACGTGTACGACGAGCGCGGCCAGCCGCTGGTCAGCACCTTCGTCGACTACCTGCTGCCGGCGATCGGCGATGTGCCGATGACCCGCAAGGGTGTCGTGACGACGCCGTCGCCGGTGGCGCCGCTGGGCGCCAAGGGCTGCGGCGAGGGTTCGCTGCACACGGCGCCGGCGGCGATCCTGTGCGCGATCAACGACGCACTGGCGCCGCTCGGCCTCGTGCTCACCGAAACGCCGGCGACGCCGCAGCGCATCTGGCGACTGCTGCACGCAGCCGGCGCCGACCGGCCGGGAGCATAGGCGATGCGCAGCACGAGCCGCCTCCGCGCCGGACTCGTCGCGCTCGCCGCGGCGGTCGTATTCGGCGCCGGCGCAGTTGGCGCGGATGAGCCCGCCGCGCCGGTCGCGCTGGAACGGGCGCGCGCGGAGATCGCGCGCCTGCCGATCGCCTACGCCTGGGCCGTCGACCACAAGGACGCCGATGCGCTGGTCGGCCTCTTCGCCAGCGACGGCATTTACGATCTGTCGGCCTACGGCTTCCCGGACGTGCGCGGCCACGCGGCGCTGCGCAGGTTCTTTCTCGAGTCGGTGTTCCCGAGCGAGCGCTGCTCGTTCAGCAGCATCTCGAACGTGCGCATCGAACTCGACGGCACGCGCGCGACCGGCGCCGACTATTTCATCCACTTCGGCTACGGCAATCCGAAGCTGGGCGCCGATGTGCGGCTGCACGTCGAGGGCCAGCACTTCTACGAGTTCCGGCTCGAGCAGGGCCGCTGGAAGATCGCACGGATGCGCGGCCATCCGACCTTTGAGCGCAGCGAGAAGTTCGCGGCCGCGAATCTGCGGCATTGCGGCGGTACCGGCGCGGAGAACGCCGCGCCTACGACCCCGGCAACGGAACGGAGAACAGAGATGAAGCTGGCATCGTGGTCGGATTACGTGGAGCTGCTGCTGCCGGCCGGCGAGCTGACACAGCTTACCTTCGACCCGGCGAGCGAGCAGTTGCGCGCCGACCTGTACCGGCAGTTCCTGATGAACCTGTCGCTCGGCTATTTCCTGTACTTCCAGTCGACGCCCGAACACCCCGAGTGGGCGCCGTTCCTGAATTCAGTGTTCCGCCTGCAGCCGAACCCGGACGACACCTACCTGCTGGCGCCGGTCACCGACGACGGCATCTATCGCGTTACCGGCGAGCGCGGCAGCGTGCGGCTGCTGACCTTCCTGACCGGCCGCCACATGATGGGCATGTCGGACGAACCGGGTGAGAACTTCGGCTATTTCGACGCCGACGAGCTGCATCTCGGGCCGGCCGGCGAACTCGACTTCATCATCAGCGCCACGCGCCCGCCAGGCTGGAACGGCGACTGGCTGCCGCTGCACGCCGGCAGCGAGTTCATCATGGTGCGGCAGCGCGGCTACGACTGGGGCAACGAGCGCGAGGCCGCTCTGGCGATCGAGCGCGTCGACGCGCCGCCGCTGAAGCCGCGGCCGACGGCGGCGGAGACCGATGAGCGGATGCGGGCGCTGCTCGGCGGTTTCACCTCGCGCCTGTCGCGCAAGTGGCTCGAGTTCCAGAACGCGGCGCTGCGCCGCGGGCTGGTCAACCAGCTCGAGTTCAGCGACATGGGCGGCTCGGCGCCGCCGCAGAAGTACTGGGTCGGCATGTTCCAGCTCGCGCCCGGCGAGGCGCTGATCCTCGAAACCGAAATCCCGCGCCGGCACCGTTACTGGAACGTGCAGTTGAACGACGAGCTGTGGAACGCGGTCGAGTTCGTCTACCGGCAGAGCAGCCTGAACGGCCATCAGGCCCGGCTCGACAGTGACGGGCGCTTCCGCGCGGTGATCGCGCTCGACGATCCCGGCGTGCCGAACTGGCTCGATCCGGGCGGTGCCGAGCAGGGCATGTTGATCGGGCGCTGGTACCAGGCCGACTCATTGCCGCTGCCGAAGCTCACGAAGGTGCCGTTCGGGGAGCTGCGCGCGCATCTGCCGGCGGACACGCCGGTCGTGACCGCGGCCGCACGCGCCGAGCAGCTTCGACAGCGCAGTATCGGCGCCCAGCTCCGCCGGCGCTGGTAACTGCGCGCGATGCCGATGACCTTTCCTGATGCCGATGCGCTGCTCGCGCAGGCCGCCGCGGCCGCCGGCCTCGATGATTTCGGCGGCGGCTACCGCGACGGACTCGAGGCGCTGGTGGCGGCGATCCGCAGCGACCTGCCGGTCACCAGCGAGAACCTGCCGCGGATCGCCGGCCCGGTGCTCGCACTGCTGATCAGCCGGCTGCATTCGGAAGCCGGCTGGAAGCAGCACCCGAATTGCCGCGCCGCGCCGATCCGGTCGCCGCTGGTGATTACCGGCCTGCCGCGCACCGGCACGACCGCGCTGCACAATCTGCTGGCGCTGGATCCGCAGTTCCAGGGTCTCGAGCAGTGGCTGATCGGCACGCCGATGCCGCGGCCGCCGCGCGCGAGCTGGACGGCGAATCCGCACTACCAGGCCGCGGTCGCTGCACAGCAGGCGTTCCTCGCGGCAGTGCCGGCGATGCGGGTCACGCATGAGGTCAATTCCGGCGACGTGGACGAATGCCTGAACCTGCTGGCGCAGAGCTTCGTCAGCCACTACCCGTCGAGCGGACTCGGCCTGCCTGCTTACGACCGCTGGTGGTGGGGCCGGGACGAGAGCGCCAGCTACCGCCGCTATGCCGACAACCTGCGCCTGATCGGTACCGGCTGGCCGCCGCGCTGGCTGCTGAAGAATCCCGGCCACCTGACCCACCTCGACCGGCTGCTCGAGGTCTTCCCGGACGCCTGCATCGTGCAGACGCACCGGGATCCGGCGCTCGCGATCCCGTCGGTCTGCGGCGTGATCCATCCGGCCCGCTGTTTCTTTCACGCGCGCACGGTGGCTGCGACGACGGTCGGCCCGCGTGAGCTGGAACTGTGGGCGTATTCCGAGGAACGGGCCACGCGCGTGCGCGCCGCCCGGCCGGAGCGGTTCCTCGACGTGCGCCACACCGACTTCCGGCGCGATCCGCTTGGCACGGTGCGTGGCATCTACGCGCGTTTCGGCCTGGTCCTCGAGCCCGCGATCGAGGCGCGGATGCAGGCCTGGGCCGCGCGGCAGAGCGACGTGCGGCAGGAGCAGCACCGCTACACGCCGGAGCAGTTCGGTCTGACGCGCGGCCAGGTCCGCGAGCGCTTCGCCGACTACATTGCCCGCTACGACCTGTGACGGCGACGCCGGCAACCGGGATGGAGACACGATGAAAGCAGCAGTATTCAAGGGTCCGGGACGCGGTCTGGTGATCGAGGAGCGGCCCGATCCGGTGCCGGGCCCCGCGGAGGTCGTGATCCGTGTCGGTCGCGTCGGCATCTGCACCAGCGACCTGCACATGACCTCGGGCCACGGCTACCAGTATCCGGCCGAGTCGGTGTTTGGCCACGAGTTCGCCGGCGAAGTCGTCGCCGTCGGCCCCGGCGTCACGGAGTTCCAGCGCGGGGACCGCGTCGCGCCGCTGCCGTTCATTGGCTGCGGCCACTGTGTGGCCTGCGACGCGGGACGCCCACAAGCCTGTGCCGAGGTGCAGAACTTCGTGGTCGCTGGCTACTGCCAGTATTCGCGCGTTGGCGTCCGCGATTGCGTGCGGCTGCCAGCGGAAGTCAGTGATGAGGAGGGCGCGCTCGTCGAGCCGCTCGCGGTCGGTCTGCAGGGTGTGCGCAAGGCCGGCCTCGCGCCGGGGGCGCGGGTACTGGTCATGGGCGCCGGGCCGATCGGTCTGGCCTGCGCGTACCACGCGCGACGGCTCGGCGCGGGGCGCGTCGCGGTACTGGCCCGGTCCGCGCAGCGGGCGGCACTCGCGACCGCAGTCGGCGCGGATGCTTTCATCGCCAGCGCTGAGGTCGCAGACGTCACGACTGCAGCAGGCCAGGCACTTGGCGGTCCACCCGAGGTCATCTTCGAGGCGGCTGGCGCGCCGGGCTCGATCGGCATGGCAATCAATCTCGCGGCGCCCGGCGCCACGATCGTCGTGCTGGGTCTGGCGACGGAGCCGGAGACCTTCCTGCCGGCGACGGCCGTGTTCAAGGAGCTGCGGCTGCTGTTCTCGTTGTGCTACGAGCGCGCTGACTTCCAGCAGGTCGTGGCGGCGATCGCCGCGGGCGACCACCGCGTGCGTGCGCTGATCACCGACACGATCCCGCTCGCGTCGCTGCCCGAGCGGTTCGAGCGCCTGCGCGGCCACCACTCGGACTGCAAGGTGCTGGTCGCGCCTTGGGAGTGACGGCGCGGAGTGGCGCCGCGCGGTGGCGGACTGGAAGTGCCTGTCAGAACGGGGCGCGCGCAACGAGGCCGGGGAAACGCGCGTAGTCGCGGTCGGTCGTGATCCACTCGCAACCCGCCTCAATGGCGAGAGCCGCGAACCATGCGTCCTGGACCAGATTGCCGGTCACTCGACATTCACGGCATAGATCCGCGAAGATCTCCCAGTGACGCTCACCGGGCACAATGACCGTGGCATTGGGTTGCTCCAGCAGCAGGCGGCAGAACCCGAATGCATCGGACGCTTTGCTGGGTCTCGGGAAGATGCGCCGATGCGTGCAGATACGCACCAGACTGGCGAGCACCTGCGGCGAGACGCCGTATGCGGCTGGCCCGTTCAGTACATCCTCAAGCCAGGACTTGTGCTCCGAATGCCGCTCCGTGTCCGAGCGGAAGGCGTAGATCAGGATATTGACGTCGGCAAGGATCAATCACGGCCTTCCAGACGGTCGAGCAGCCCGGCGCTATCGTCCAGGTCAATACCGGGCTGCACGCCGCCCCCGGCCAGGCACTCGGGCAGTGCCACACGCGGGCGATCGGCTCGCCGCAGCGGCCGGCGCAGCGCCAGGCGCAGCCCCTGATCGATCAGCGTGGTCAGCGTCACGCCGCGCCGTGCGGCCTCACGTCGGGCGCGAGTCAGCAGGGCATCATCCAGTCGTACTGTCGTTCTCATACGTCTAAGCATATCTCTCGATATGTCGGTATGTCGAGCCAGCGTAGCCGTCGTGGTGTCACCCGGTTTCCTCGCCGCACAGGCTCAGGCGCCACTCTTCGCCGCCGCGACCGCCCGCTCGAGGAATCCCGCCAGTTCATCCGGCCCCCGGCAGAACCGGATCGGCAGCACCTCGGCGACGGTGACGCCGGCGGCGGCGAGTGCCGGCAGCCGGGCGCAGGTCGCGGCTTCGTCACAATGGCCATCCGCCCGCAGAACCGGCGCCAGTACGGCGCGACACTCGAAACCGCTGAAATCGCGACCGGCGGCGACGAACGCATCGCGGATCGCGGCGAGGCCAGCGGTGATCTGCTGCGGCTGCCCGGTGATCGGGATCCAGCCGTCGCCATATTCGGCGATGCGCCGGCAGTTGCGCGGCGTCGGCGCCAGGCCAAGCCAGATCGGCAGCCGCGCCTGCACGGGCCGCGGCCACTGGTGGATGCGATCGAGCGCCAGAGTCCGGCCCTGCCAGGTGACCGGGGCTTCGGACCACAGGCGCCGGCAGGCTGCGAGCTGGTCGTCGAGGATCGCGTAGCGCTGCGAGAAGTCGACGCCGCTGGCCGCGAATTCCTCGCGCTGCCAGCCGGTGCCGAGGCCGATGTCCACGCGCCCGCGCGACAGCACGTCGAGCGTCGCAAGCTGCTTGGCCAGCAATGCCGCCGGGCGCACCGGCGCGATCAGCACGCCGGCCGACAGGCGGATCCGCGTGGTCGCGCCGGCGATCGCGGCGAGCGTGACCAGTGGCTCGTACCACGGGTAGTCGAGCGGCACCGGGAAGCGGCCGTACGGATAGTGCTCGACGTGCTCGCCCATCACGACGTGGTCGGTCAGGCTGACCTGGTGCACGCCGCAACGCTCGGCGATGCCGGCGAGCTCCGGGACCGGCGCGAAGTCACCGCCGAACCACTGCTGCAGGCCGAACAGGCCCATGGCCACGCGCATCGGTCGCGCCCCCTGCCCTGCCGTCACTCCGCCAGCACCGTGTGCGTGATCGCGCCGGGCGCGAGCTGCCGGCGCACGAACACCCAGGCGCCGTCCTGCCGGATCAGCTCGTCGTCGTAGCGGATGTACCAGTCCTCCTTGACCCGCGCCCCGTCCGGCTCGGCGCGCACGTGGCTGGCGACACAGTAGGTGTAGCCGTGCGCCCGGTCGCCCTGCACTTCGTGCAGGCTGTTGTGGACGTTGTGCATCGTCCACACATATTTCGCCGCCAGGGTAGCGACGACCTGGGCTGCGTCGGTCATCGCGAAGCCGGGCCCGGAAATGTCCACGGCGCCCCCGGCGAAGCAGGCGGCGAACGCCACGGCGTCGCGGCGGTCGGCTGCGTCGGCGTAGCGGTAGAGGAGCTGGCGGATCGCCAGCCGGTCCTCGAGCGTCGGCAGCATCGGGGTTCTCCGCGGTGACCGGCGGCCGCAGCTGCCGCGCCGCTCGCGGCGCCGGCCACCGGCAGTATACCGGCCATCCTCGGCCGGCGGCCGCTGACAGTCAATATTCTTGACAACAACGCGGATAGAGGCGATTCTCTGCCTCGAACGCCGGCGTTGGCCTGTCGCAACGGCTTGGCGGCGCGAAAACAGGGCCGCAGCGCCACACATCGGATCGGGCGAGGAACCAGGGGAGCCATCATGACAGACGACAGCAGACCGACTCTGGCCAGCATCATCACGACCATTCTGCGGCCGGTATCGCTGGGCGCAATCGGCCTCGTCGCACCGGCGGTACTGGCCCAGCCGGAAGCGCCGGCCGGCCGCGAGGCGGTCCTCGATGAGGTCATCATCACCGCCGAGCGGCGCGAAGCGGGGCTGCAGGACACACCGATCTCGGTCGCAGTCATGGGCGAGGCGCAACTCGAGGCGCTTGGCGCCTTCGAAGTCCTGGATATCCCGAACCACGTGCCGAACATCCGCATCAACCAGACGGCCGGTTCCCAGTCCAACATCGGCGTCTCCATCCGTGGTATTTCCGCAACAGACCCGGCCCTCGCGATCGACCCGGCGGTCGGTCTCTATGTCGATGGTGTCTATATCGGCCGGCACGCCGGCGCCGCCTTCGACATCGTCGACCTGGAGCGGGTCGAGGTGCTGCGCGGCCCGCAGGGCACGCTGTACGGGCGCAATTCGACCGGTGGCGCGATCAACCTGATCACCCGCAGGCCGGGCGGCGAACGGCGGTTCGCGCAAAGCCTGAGCTACGGCAGCCACGAGTACTTCCGCAGCACGACCAGCATCAACCTGCCGCTGACCGAGCAGTTCGCAGCTTCGCTGTCGTACAACCATACGCAGCGCAACGGCGATCTGGACAGCCTGTACACCGGGAACGATCTCGGCGCATTCCGTTCCGATGCCGCACGCCTGGCCCTGCGCTGGACGCCGGGCGAGCGTTTCACCGCCGACTACGTCTTCGACTGGTCGGAGCGCACCGCGAACGAGGCGACTTCGCAGCTCGTGCATGTGCGACCGATGCATGTTTACCTCGGCGGGCGGTTCTTCGCCCAGCTTGCGGCCGTCTCCTCGCCGGACCGCATGCGCGAGCAGCCGCTGATGAACGATAACGACAGCTCGCATACCTCCGATCTCTACGGCCACGCACTGACGCTGGAGTGGCGGCCGGGGGATCTGACCGTGCGTTCCATCACGTCCTTCCGTCACTGGGAGGAACACGAACATGGCACTGACTTCGGCGACGTCTACGCCGAGGCCAACACCGTGCTCAATGGCGCGACCGGGACCTATATCCCGGCCGGACAGCGGGTCACGAACTTCTTCAATGAGCGCATCGGCGAACAGGAACAATGGAGCCAGGAGCTGCAGCTTCTCGGTGCCGCGTTCGGCGATCGGCTGAGCTACACGCTCGGTGCCTATTACTTCACGGAAGAGGCCCGGGAGAGCAATGATCAAAGCTTCGTACTGCCGGCGCTGTTCGCCTTCGGCCGGCTTCCGGCCGGAACCCAGGCATTCCTCTGTGCCAATTTCGTTTCGCCGGCACCGTGCTTCGGCAAGAGCGTTCGCCTCACCAATCCGGGCTGGTACTCGACCGACAATGAGGCCTACGCCGTCTACGGGCAGGCGACCTGGGCCATCAGCGACGCGCTCGATTTCACCGTCGGCGCGCGCTGGTCGGAGGATCGCAAGTCCACGACCTTCAACAGCAGGTTTTCCGACATCGGCCAGGCGACGATCACGGACAGCGATTCGTGGAGCGACTTCAGCCCGAGCGGCACGCTGTCCTGGCAGGTCGCGGACGGCGTCAACACCTACTTCAAGGTCGCGACCGCCTACCGTTCGGGCGGCTACAACGCGCGGGCCTCGACATCTACTTCGTTCACGTCACCGGTCAGTTCCGAGAACGTGCTGGCCTACGAGCTCGGCCTGAAGTCCGAGTTCTGGGGCCGGCGTGCGCGCCTGAACCTGGCGCTGTTCGACATGGACTACGACGATCGCCAGGTACCGCAGTTCGAGGCCGGCACCGGCGGCGCGTCGCAGCGCCTCGTCAACGCCGGCAAGAGCAGCTCGAGCGGTGTCGAACTCGACTTCACGGTGTTGCCGGTCACCGGGCTGATGCTACAGCTCAGCTATGGCTACCTCGAGGTCAAGTGGGACGAGTTCATCAGCGCCGTCACTGACCCGGTGACCGGCCTTGGCACTGGTGTCACCACCGACATTTCCGACATCGCCTCGACACTGGTCCATGCGCCGAAGCACACCGCCGCAGCCAGCGCCGAATACACCTTCCCGGGCACGGATTACGGCACCTGGGCGCTGCGCGTGGATGCCACCTACGCCAGCCTGCGGACCTTCAACCCGCAACTCAACCTGTTCGACTCGATCCCGGCCCACCACCTGATCAATGCGCGCCTGACGCTGCGCGACATTCCGGTGTCGCAGGGCGAGCTGCAGCTCTCGCTGTGGGGCCGCAACCTGACGGACGAGGAGATCCGCGAGTGGGGCATTGACTTCGGCGCGCTGGGCTTCGCGATCGCCACGTTCCGCGAGAAGCGCACGCTCGGGCTGGATCTCCGCTACCAGTTCTAGCAGGCCTGGCGGTCGGTGCCGGCGGTGGCCGGTGCGCCCCGTACCAGCCGCCACAGCCGCTCCGGCGTGAGCGGCAGCTCGGTGGCCCGGATGCCGAGCGGGGCCAGCGCGTCGTTGACCGCGCACAGGATTGCGGCCGGGGTCCCGTGGATCGCGGCCTCGCCGACCCCCTTGGCGCCGAACGGCGTGAACGGCGACGGCGTCACGACCGAGTCCTTCGAAGTCGGCGGCACCTCGTGGATAGTCGGCAGCAGGTAATCCATGAACGTCGTCGTGCGTGGCTGGCCGTCGTCGCCGTAGACGTACTCCTCGAGCAGCGCCATGCCGATCCCCTGCGCGAAGCCGCCGTCGATCATGCCCTCGACCTGCGCCGGATTCAGGCGCGTACCGCAGTCGTCGACCAGCACATAGCGCAGGATGCGGAGCGCGCCGGTCTCGCGCTCGATCTCGACCGCGGCGACGTGGCAGGCATTGGCCGCCGTCAGATAGCTCTTCGCCCGACCCTGCTGATCGACGCTGTTGCGGCCGGGCGCGGTCCAGACGCAGGTCGCCTCGGGGCGCGTTTCGCCGGCGGCCAGCTTCTGCTCGAGCAGATCGGCCGCGCCGAGCAGCGCACCGGTCAGCGCGACGCCGAGGCGATTGCCGCCGGGCCCGAAGTGCGGTGGCGCGCTCTGCGTGTCCAGGGCCTCGACGCGGATCCGGTCGAGACCCACGCCGAAGCGGTCGGCGAGGACCTGCGCCGCAATCGTGTGGTGCCCCTGTCCCTCGAGCGCAAAGCCAACCCTGGCGACGAAGCGCCCGTCGTCGTCGAGCGCGAGCGTCACGCCCTCGGGCACGCGCTCGCCCGGCACGTCGACCAGCGCGTAGAGGTTCCAGTCGAACACGCCGGGCTCGATCGAGCAGGCGACGCCCACGCCGAACAGCCGTCCGGCCGCGCGCGCCTCCGCCTGTGCGCGGCGCAGCCCGGCGTAATCGGCCCGCGCCAGCGCGCGGTCCAGTACGGCCGCATAGTCACCGCTGTCGTATTCGTTGCCGCTCGGGATCGTAAACGGGAAGCGGTCGCGCGGGATGAAGTTCCGGCGGCGCAGCTCCGCCGGGTCGATCCCGAGATCGCGTGCGGCGACGTCGAGCATTGCCTCGAGGACCGCGGTGTGCGGCGGGATGCCCATGCCGCGGTACGGACCCGCCGGCAGCTTGTTGGTTGCGACCACCGTGACGTCGTAGGCCGCCGCTGGAATCGCGTAGCTGCCGGTGAAGCTGGCCAGCGGTCGTACCGCAGAGATCGCGCCGAAGCCCTCGCCATTGGCGCCGAGGTCATCGAGCAGCGTGACCGAGAAACCGGTGATCGTGCCGTCGCGCCGCACCGCGAGCGCGGCTTCGTACCAACGGTCCCAGGCCTGGCTGCTGCCGCCGATCAGGTACTCGATTCGGTCCTCGATCCACTTGACCGGCCGACCGCCGCTCCGCAGCGACAGCAGCGCGGCGATGTCGGTGCCGCGCCCGCCATTCTTGCCGCCGAAGCTGCCGCCGTGCGGATGCGGCACCAGGCGGAGCTGCTCGGGGGCGAGACGCAGCGACGCCAGTCGGCCCAGCGCGATGTGCGCCGGCGCCTGGAAGCTGCCGTGGCAGGTCAGGCCGCCATCGCTGGCGTTCCACTGCGCGATCACGCCGAAGTTCTCGAGCGCATTGGCGCCGGCGCGGTGGAAGCGGAACGCCCCGGTCAGGATCCGATCGGCCCCACCGAACGCGCTGGCGACGTCGCCCCATTCGAAGGCGCGACGGTAGACGACGTTCGTATCCTTGTCCGGGAACAGCCGCGGGCTGTCCGCCGCGGCGGCGCGCCGCGGATCCATGACCGCCGGCAGTTCTTCGTATTCGACGACGATGCGTTCGAGCGCATCTTCCGCGACCGCGCGGCTGATCGCGGCGATCGCAGCCACCGGCTCGCCGACGAAGCGGACCCGGTCGACGGCCAGGCACAGCGTGCCCCAGCCGTTCGGAACGCTGGCCGCCGGCGCGGCCCGCTCCTGCGCATCGGCGCCGGTCACGACCGCGGCGACGCCGGCGAGCGCCGCCGCCGCAGTAACGTCCACGCGCCGGATGCGTGCGTGCGCGTGCGGGCTGCGCAGGATCGCGCAGTGCAGGCAGCCCGGTGGTTCGAAGTTATCAATGAACGCGGCGCTACCGGTGACGAGCAGCGGGTCCTCGACGCGGGGAACGGACTGGCCGACGTAGCGTGGCGGCTGCATGGACGGAAGGCACTACCGTAGACGGTTGATGGTACCGTATCCATGGATAGGGCAGGTCGATCAGTCCATGGCAACCAGGCGCGCGTCTCCCGGGCATCGGGCGGTCGTCCGACCGCTGCACGGCGGCACGCTCAGGGACGAACTGGCCGCCGGCGCCCGGGCGCTGGGCCTCGCGCCCGATGAGCAGCAGCTTGCTGCGCTGCTCGCGCTGCAGGCCGAACTCGCCGACTGGAACCAGCATTTCAACCTGACCGCGATCCGCGCTCCGGGCGAGATGCTGCGCAAGCACCTGCTGGATTCGCTGGCGGTGCGACCGTTCCTCGGCGGCCGGACCATCGCCGATGTCGGCACCGGCGCCGGCTTCCCCGGCCTGCCGCTCGCGATCGTCGATCCGGCCCGGCAGTACACGCTGATCGAGGCGACCGGCAAGAAGGCGCGCTTCGTCGCCCACGCCGTGGAGCGGCTCGGCCTCGGCAACGTCGTCGTGATCAATGTGCGGGCCGAGACCTGGCGGCCGCCGGCGCCGTTCGACCGGGTGCTGGCGCGGGCGCTCGGGCCACTCGCGGACTTCATCCGGGTCGCCGGCCATCTCTGCCAGCCAGCCGGCCGGCTGCTGGCGCTGAAGGGCCGCTATCCGGCCGACGAAGTGCGGGCGCTGCCGCGCGGCTGGCAGTTGCTGGCGACGCACCCGCTGCATATCCCCGGCCTGGCCGCACAGCGGCATCTGCTGGAGCTGGCAAGGTCCTGATGCGGCAGGTCGCAGTTCCGCTATCGATGATTGTCCGGTATCTTCACGCAGTGGACCTGAGTTGCCTTTGACGTGAGTCGGGGCCGGCCGGGCCCGGCGAATTTCTGCTGCAACCGATCAGACTCACGCACCGAGGTTGTCCGTGCCGCTCAGCCCTGTTCCGCAGTCCGCGCCCGGACCCGACAGCGCCCCGCGCAGCTTTTCTCTGGCCATCGCCGGCAGCGGCGGCGCCGGCGTGATGACCGCCGGCACGCTGCTGCTCGATGCGGCGGCGCGCGCCGGCCTCTACGGCCTGATGGTCCGCACCAGCGGCCCGCAGATCCGCGGCGGCGAGGCCGCGGCACTGCTGCGCCTCGGGCCGCAGCCGCTGGCGACGCTGGACGACCGGTTCGACATGCTGCTGGCCATCGACTGGCAGAACCTGCACCGCTTCGCCGACGAAGTGCCGCTGGGGCCGGGCAGCCTGCTGGTCGGCGACAGCGGCGAGGGCGATCCGCCCGCGGCCCTGCTGGCCAGCGGCGCGCACGCGGTCGCGCTGCCGCTGAAGAAGACCGTCAAGGGCGTGGCCGGCGCCTGGGTCAACATGGTCGCGCTGGGATTTGGCGGCGCGATCGTCGGACTGCCGCTCGCGGCGCTCGAGGCGGCACTGCGCGCGAGCTGGAAGCGCAGCCCGCCGGCGCTGGATGCGAACCTGGCCGTGCTGCGCCACGGTTTCGGCTTCGCCGCGGGACTGGACGGCCACCGCCCGGCAGCCTTGTCCATGCCGGCCACAGCGCCACCCGGCCGCTGGTCGATCAGCGGCAACGAGGCCGCCGGCTTCGGCGCGATCCGCGCGGGCGTGCGTTTCGTCGCTGCCTACCCGATCACGCCCGCGACCGAACTGCTCGAGTGGATGGCGCCGGCGCTGGAGAAGGTGGGCGGTACGCTGCTGCAGGCTGAGGATGAGCTGGCTTCGATCAACATGATCATCGGTGCCGCCTATGGTGGCGTACCGTCGCTGACGGCGACCGCCGGACCCGGCATTTCGCTGATGGCCGAGGCCATCGGTCTCGCGGTTGCCGCGGAGGTGCCGATCGTGATCGTCGACGTGATGCGCGGCGGTCCTTCGACCGGGATCCCGGCCAAGAGCGAGCAGAGCGACCTGTCTTTCGCGGTCGCCGGCCTGCACGGCGATGCGCCGCGGCTGGTGCTGGCGCCGACCTCGATCGGTGATTGCCTGACGACCACCGAATGGGCGGTGCGGCTCGCCGAGACCTTGCAGGCGCCGGCGATCGTGCTGTCCGACCAGTTCATGGGCCAGTCGCGCGCTGTCGTCGACCGGCCGGCGGGCGCGGGCGGCCCGGCGCCGAGACTGGTGGTCGCAGGGAACACGCCGGATTACCTGCGTTACGCCGATACTCCGTCCGGTATCTCGTCGATGGCGATCCCCGGTACTCCGGGCACGATGTACACGGCCGACGGCCTCGAGCACACGGAAAAGGGCATTCCGAGCAGCCAGGCGGGCGACCACAGCCGCCAGCTCGACAAGCGCCGGCGCAAGCTCGAACAGTTCGATTACGGGCCGCGCTGGGCCGACGTCGAGGGTGATGCGGCGCTCGCGATCATTACCTTCGGCTCGACCAGCGGGGCGGTGCGCGAAGCGATTGCGCGCTGCGCGGCTGCCGGCGTGGCGCTGCGGCTGGTGGCGCTGCGGTTGCTGGCACCGCTGCAGGCGGCGGCGCTCGCCCAGGCGCTGGCCGGAGTGCGCGAGGTGCTGGTGGTCGAGCAGAACCACGAGGGCCAGTTGCTGCGCTACCTGCGCAGCCGCTGCGACCTGCCGGGGCGCGCGACCGGACTGCATCGCCCGGGACCGCTGCCGCTGCGACCGGCCGAGCTGACCGCGGCGTTCATGGACTGGGCGGCGCAGCAGGATCACGGCGAGGGGCGGGCATGAACGAAGTGGCAGCACCGGTGGAGACGGCGGCTTTCGCCGCCGCCGACTACAAGTCAGGGTACAAGCCGGTCTGGTGCCCCGGTTGCGGCGACTACGGCGTGCTGGGCGGATTGACCCGGGCGCTGGCGATCCTGCAGTTGCCGCCGCACCAGGTGGCGGTGGTATCGGGAATCGGCTGTTCCTCGCGGATTCCGGCCTACACGTCCTGTTACGGTTTCCACGGCGTGCACGGCCGCGCACTTGCTGCTGGTACCGGGCTCAAGGTCGCGCGGCCGGACCTCACGGTCATCGTCGCCGGCGGCGATGGTGACGGCTACTCGATCGGCGGCAATCACTTCCTGCACGCCTGCCGGCGCAACGTCGACCTGACCTACATCGTCATGGACAACCATGTCTACGGCATGACCAAGGGCCAGGCCTCGCCGACGACCGAGCCCGACTGGAACAGCAAGCTGACGCCGGGCGGTACCGGCGTGCGTTCGTTCCATCCGCTGGTGATCGCGCTGGCGGCGGGCGCCAACTTCGTCGCCCGCGCTTTTTCCGGCGATTCGGGCGGTGCGGCCGAAATCATCGCGCAGGCGATCCGTCATCCCGGATTCTCGTTCGTCGAAGTGCTGTCGCCCTGCGTGACGTTCCGCCCGGAGCAGAAGGACTGGAAGCAGGCGGTGCGGCGTACGGAGATTCCCGCGACCGCCGACCCGGCCCAGGCCGCGCGCCGCATCATGACCGACGACGGCTTCAACATCGGCGTGCTGTACGCCGGCGACCGCCCGGTCTATGGCCGCACGCACGGCACCGGCATCGCGCCCGCGGAACTCGAAGGGGAGTTTGCGCTGTGAACCCACCGACCCAGTGGCCGCCGCGGCCCGCGACCATCGAGGAGATGATGCTGCAGGCGCTGGCGATGGAGCGCGAGGCGGTGGCGCGGTACAGTGAGCTCGCGGACATCATGGAGACCCACAACAACCGCGAGGTCGCCGAGCTGTTCCAGCGGATGGCCGGTTACGAACAGCACCACGTGGACCACATCCTCGAAGACATGCACTGGCCGCGCAACATCGTGACGCCGCGCTACGGCGGCATCTGGACGGCGCCCGACGGGCCGGAGGCCGTGCCGCTCGAGGACATGCACTACCTGATGCTGCCCTGGCACGCGCTGCAGCTCGCGCTGGCCGCGGAACAGCGCGCCCACGATTTCTTCGACGGCCTGGCGCGCGAGGCCGCGAGCGACGCGATCCGCAAGGCCGCGCTGGAAATGCGTGCGGAGGAGGCCGAGCATGTCGAGCTGGTCAGGGCATGGCTGGCGAAGGTGCCGCAGCCAGATTCCGACTGGGCGGCGGACCCCGATCCGCCGCGTCACACCGACTGAGCGGGCCGCTCCGGTGCCGCCGGCCGGCAGCGCCGCGCTGAGGATTGCATGAGACCGAGGAAGTCCGGCCGCTTCGTCAGCCAGCTCACGCGGACCACGATGGCCGTGGTGATGGCCGGCGGCCGCGGTGAGCGTCTGCGGCAGTTGACCCGCAGTCGCGCCAAGCCGGCGATGCCGTTCGCCGGCAAGTACCGGATCATCGACTTCTCGCTGTCGAACTGCGTCAATTCCGGCATCCGCCAGATTCTCGTGCTGACCCAGTACCGGGCCAATTCGCTGATCCAGCACATCCAGCGCGGCTGGGGCTACCTGCGCGGCGAGCTCGGCGAGTTCGTGCAGCTGGTGCCGGCGCAGCAGCAGATCGGCGAGCTGTGGTACCGCGGCACCGCCGACGCCGTGTACCAGAACCTCGACCTGATCGAGACCTGGCGCCCGGACCTCGTGCTGGTGCTGGCCGGTGACCACGTCTACAAGATGGACTACGGTCCGATGATCGCCTTCCACGTCGAGCAGGCGGCGGATGTGACGGTCGGCGCGGTGCAGGTACCGCTGGCGCGGGCGCGGGAGTTCGGGGTCATGACGGTGGACCGCAGCCAGCGCGTGCTGCGCTTCGACGAGAAGCCGGCGCGGCCCGAGCCGATGCCCGGCCGTGCCGACCTCGCGCTGGCCTCGATGGGCATCTACGTGTTCGGCCGTGAGTTCCTGCGGGCGCGGCTCCAGCGCGATGCGGAGGATCCGGAGTCGCGGCACGATTTCGGCCACGACATCATTCCGGACATGATCGGCAACGCGCGGGTCTTCGCCTGGCCATTCCAGGACGTACAGACCAGGGCGCAGGCCTACTGGCGCGACGTCGGCACCGTCGACGCGTTCTACGAGGCCAACATGGAGCTGGTGTACGTGACGCCCGAGCTCAACCTGTACGACGAGGACTGGCCGATCTGGACCTACCAGGAACACGCGCCGGGCGCGAAGTTCGTGCTCGACGAGGATGGCCGCCGGGGCGAGGCGATCAACTCGATCGTCGCCGGTGGCGTCATCGTCTCGGGCGCGACCGTGCGTGAATCGCTGCTGTTCTTCCACGTGCACGTGGACGAGCGCTCACAGATCCACCGCTCCGTGCTGTTGCCGCACGTGCGGGTCGGGCGGCGCTGCCGCATCCAGCGCGCGATCATCGACGAGGGCTGCGTGATTCCGGACGACACCGTCATCGGTGCGGATCCGGACGCCGACCGGCAGCGCTTTCACGTTACCGACAGCGGCGTCGTGCTGGTCACCGCCGACATGCTGAACGGCGCATGAGCCGCATCATCGCGGTCGCCAACCAGAAGGGCGGAGTCGGCAAGACGACCACCGCCGTCAACCTGACGGCCTCGCTGGCGGCGATGCGGCGGCGGGTGCTGCTGGTCGATCTCGACCCGCAGGGCAACGCGACGATGGGCAGCGGCGTCGACAAGCGCCTGCTCGAGCGCGCCACGACCGACGTGCTGCTCGGCGACTGCCCGGCGGCGGCGGCGATCGTGCCGGTCGATCCGGGCGGCTACGACCTGCTGCCGTCGAACCAGGACCTGACCGCGGCGGAAGTCCGGCTGCTGAAGCTGCCGGCGGGACGCGAGCACCGGCTCGAACAGGCGCTGGCGCCGCTCGCCGACCGCTACGACCTGATCGTCATCGACTGCCCGCCGGCGCTCAACATCCTGACGCTGAACGCGCTGGTCGCGGCGGACGCGGTGCTGATCCCGATGCAGTGCGAGTACTACGCGCTCGAAGGCCTGTCCGGCCTGGTCGGCACGATCGAGCAGGTGCGCGGCTCGGTCAATCCGCGGCTGCAGATCGAGGGCATCCTGCGCACGATGTTCGACCCCCGCAACAACCTCAGCAACGATGTCTCGGCGCAGCTCATCGAGCACTTCGGCGAGCGGGTCTTCCGCACGATCATCCCGCGCAACGTGCGCCTCGCCGAGGCGCCGAGCTTCGGCGTGCCGGCGCTGTTCCACGACAAGGAATCGCGCGGTGCGCTGGCCTATCTCGCCCTCGCCGGCGAGATGGTACGGCGCGCCGAGGACAACGGCGACGCCGCCCGGTCCGGCGCCCTTCCCGGCACTGGCGAAAAAGGGTAGCGTCCCCTTTTATGAGCGAGCGCAAACGCGGACTGGGGCGCGGGCTGGAGGCACTGCTCGGGCAGGCGGCGCCGCGCGTGGAGCCGGAGCCGGCGGCCGGGCGCGAGGCGCTCGCCAGGATCCCGGTCGGGCAGCTCGAGCGCGGTCGTTACCAGCCGCGCCTCGATCTGCGCGAGGAGTCGCTGGCCGAACTGGCCGACTCGATCCGCGCCCAGGGCCTGATGCAGCCGATCATCGTGCGGCCGCTCGGCCTGCCGCCGCCCGGGGCGGCGCAGCGCTACGAGATCATCGCCGGCGAGCGGCGCTGGCGGGCCGCCCAGCAGGCGGGTCTGACCGAGGTCCCGGCGATCGTCCGCGAGGTGGACGATGAGGCTGCGGTCGCGATGGCGCTGATCGAGAACATCCAGCGCGAGAACCTCAATCCGCTGGAGGAGGCGCGCGCCCTCGAGCGGCTGACCGGCGAATTCGGACTGACCCACCAGGAAGCGGCCGAGGCGGTCGGGCGTTCCCGCGCGACGGTATCGAACCTGCTGCGCCTGCTCGAACTGCCGGAGGAGGTCCGCAGCCTGGTCGAGCAGCGGCAGATCGAAATGGGCCATGCCCGCGCGCTGCTCGCCCTCGCCCACAAGCGCCAGCAGACGGAGGTCGGCGCGCTGGTGGCGAAGAAGGGCCTGTCGGTGCGTGAGACCGAGGCGCTGGTGCGACGGCTGGTGGCCCGTGGCGAGTCCGGCGCCGGTCCCGCCCCGGCCCGGGAGACGGACCCGGATATCCGCCGGCTGCAGGACGACCTGGCCGACCGTCTCGGCGCAACGGTCGAGCTGCACCACGCTGCCTCGGGCCGGGGCCGGCTCGTGATCCGCTACCACAGCCTCGACGAGCTCGACGGCATCCTCACGCGGATTCGCTGATCCCGGCGAAAAATAGGGGTTTCCCGCAAGGGGCCGCTGGCCGGGCCGGTTGTGCCCCGGCAGGGTGGCCCCTATAATGCCGCGGGTTTTTCGGCCGCCCTCGCGGCGGGCAGCAATGCAGGAACGCCACAGGCCGGTTGGCCCGGTCAGCGTGGCGTTTTTGTTGCCGGCACCGGATGGCATGAACACCGTTGGCAAGCTGCTGTGCGCGCAATCGCTGGCCGGCCTGCTGGTGGTGGGGATCGCGGGACTCTGGCGCGGCTCCGGACCAGCGGTCGCGGCGCTTGCCGGGACGCTGATCGGCGTCGTACCGCATGCCTTCCTGGCAGCCCGTGTCCTGGCGCCGCGCGCGGCGCGGGATGCGCGGAGCCTGCTGCGGGCCGGCTGGGTCGGCGCGCTCGGGCAGCTCGCGATCAGCGCGGTTCTGTTCGCGGCGGCCTTCACGGTGCTGCGGCCGTTGTACGCGGGCTGGCTGTTCGCCGGACTGATCGCGGGGCAGGTGGCCTGGCCGCTGGTGCTGGCCGTGACCGGCCGGGCCGACCGGCAGAGTTGAGATTGGGGAGCCATGGCAGAAGCGGGACATTCAGCCGGCGGGTACATCGCCCACCACCTCCAGCACCTGACCGTCTGCCGGCAGGACGGGGCCTGGGTCTGGAACGAATGCCACGGTAACTTCTGGGCCCTGAACGTTGACTCCATGTTCTTCTCGGTGGTGCTCGGCATCAGCTTCCTCTGGCTGTTCGGTCGCATCGCCAGGAAGGCCACGAGCGGTGTCCCCGGCAGGATGCAGTCCGTCGTCGAGACGGTCATCGAGTTCGTCGACAAGAGCGTCGGCGACACCTTCAGCCATCCCCCACGGAGCTCCGTGATCGCGCCGCTGGCGCTGACGCTGTTCGTCTGGATCTTCCTGATGAACGCCATGGACCTGATCCCGGTGGACTGGCTGCCCTGGGCGGCGAACCAGGCCGGCGTCAAGCACCTGCGCGTCGTGCCGACCGCGGACGTCAACGTCACCTTCGCCATGGGCATCTCCGTCTTCATCCTGACCATCTACTACAGCATCCGGATGAAGGGCGGCCTGGGCTTCACCAGGGAACTGACGCTGACGCCGTTCCACCACTGGGCCGCCGTGCCGTTCAACTTCGCGCTCGAGGGCGTGGCGCTGGTCGCCAAGCCGGTGTCACTGTCACTCCGGCTGTTCGGCAACCTCTATGCCGGCGAGCTGATTTTCATGCTGATTGCGCTGCTCGGCGTGTGGCAGTTGCCGCTGCACTTCGGCTGGGCGGTGTTCCACCTGCTGATCGTGCTGCTGCAGGCGTTCATTTTCATGATGTTGACGATCGTGTACCTCGCGCAGGCGCACGAGGCACACTGAAGTATTTCGACCAGGAGACGTTCGATGGAAACTGTGATCGGTTTTACCGCGATTGCCGTCGCGATCCTCATCGGCCTCGGCGCCCTCGGCGTCGGTATCGGCATGGGCCTGCTGGGCGGTCGCTTCCTCGAAGGCGCCGCGCGCCAGCCGGAGCTCGCCCCGATGCTGCAGACGAAGATGTTCATCGTCGTCGCGCTGCTCGACGCGGTGGCGATGATCGGCGTCGGCGTGGCGCTGTTCTTCGCCTTCGCCAACCCGTTCATCGGCCAGCTTCAGGCGGCGACCGGCGCGGGCGGCTGATCGCGCCCGGCGCGGGAGAGGGTCGATGGACTTCAACCTGACACTGATCGGCCAGACGGTCGCGATGATCGTCTTTGTCTGGTTCTGCATGAAATTCATCTGGCCGCCGCTCATGGCCGCGATCGAGAAGCGCCGCCGGGAAATCGCCGACGGCATCGCCGCCGGCGAGCGCGGCCAGAAGGAACTGGCCGAGGCACGCTCCGGCGCCGAGCAGATCCTGCAGGAAGCCCGCCACAAGGCCGTGCAGGTCGTCGACATTGCGCACCGGCGTTCGAACGAACTGATCGGCGAGGCCAAGCAGGTCGCGGTGACCGAGGGCGAGCGGCTGGTGACGGCCGCGCGCGCCGAAGCCGGCAACGAAACGCTGCGGGCCCGCGATGGCCTGCGCCGCGAGCTGGCGGCGCTGGTCGTGGCCGGCACCGGGCGGCTGCTCGGGCGCGAAGTGGACGCACGCACCCACGCGGCGCTGCTCGACGAGCTGGCCGCCGAGATCGGCCGCCAGGCACCGGGTCATGGCTGAGAAGGCGACCATCGCTAGGCCCTATGCGCGCGCGGCCTTCGCGCATGCGCGCGCGGCCGGTGCGCTGGCCGACTGGTCACGGCTGCTCAGCGGCGCCGCGGACGTGGTCACCGATGCGCGCGTCGCGCGCCTGCTCGGCAACCCGCACGTCAGCGCCGCCGAGCTGGTCGACCTGCTGGTCGACGCGACCGGCGGCGCGGGCGGCGCCGCGGGCCGCAACTTCATCGCGGTGCTGGCCGGCGCCGGCCGCCTCGGCCTGCTGCCCGAGGTCGCCGCGCAGTACGCCGCGCTGCGGGCCGGGATCGAGAACGTCGTCGACGTCGAGCTGCTGAGCGCGCTGGAAGTCGCCCCGGAACAGCGCGGCCGGCTCACGGCGGCACTGGCGCAGCGCTTCGGCGGCCGCGAGGTGCGCCTGCACGTACAACTGGACCCGTCCCTGATCGGCGGTGCGATCGTCCGCGCCGGCGACCTGGTCATCGACGGATCGCTGAAGGGCCGCCTCGAGCGGCTCGGTTCGGCGCTGACGGCTTAGTCGAGGAAAGCAAGCAATGTCGATCAAGGCTTCTGAAATCACCGACCTGATCCAGGCGCGCATCCGCAACTTTGCGGCCGCCACCGAGGCGCGCAACGTCGGCACCGTGGTCAGCGTGACCGACGGCATCTGCCGCATCCACGGCCTCGCCGACGTCGCCTACGGCGAGATGCTCGAGTTCCCCGGCAACACCTTCGGGCTGGCGCTGAACCTCGAGCAGGACTCGGTCGGTGCGGTCGTGCTCGGCGAGTACCGTCACATTTCCGAGGGCGCTGCGGTCAAGACCACCGGCCGCATCCTCGAGGTGCCGGTCGGGCCGGGGCTGCTCGGTCGCGTGGTCGACTCGCTCGGCAACCCGCTCGACGGCAAGGGGCCGGTCGTGGCGGAGAAGCGCTCGCCGATCGAGCGGGTCGCGCCGGGCGTGATCTGGCGCAAGAGCGTCGGCCAGCCGGTGCAGACCGGCCTCAAGGCCATCGACTCGATGGTGCCGATCGGCCGCGGCCAGCGCGAGCTGATCATCGGCGACCGCCAGACCGGCAAGACCGCGCTCGCCATCGATACGATCATCAACCAGAAGGGTACCGGCGTGAAGTGCATCTACGTCGCGATCGGGCAGAAGCAGAGCTCGATCGCCAACGTGGTGCGCAAGCTCGAGGAGCACGGCGCGATGGCGCACACCATCGTCGTGTCGGCCTCGGCCTCGACCCCGGCTTCGATGCAGTACATCGCGCCGTACTCCGGCTGCGCGATGGGTGAGTACTTCATGGACCACGGCGAGGACGCGCTGATCGTCTATGACGACCTGACCAAGCAGGCCTGGGCCTACCGGCAGATCTCGCTGCTGCTGCGCCGCCCGCCGGGCCGCGAGGCCTACCCGGGCGACGTGTTCTACCTGCACTCGCGGCTGCTCGAGCGCTCGGCGCGCGTCAGCGCCGAGTACGTCGAGAGGATCAGCGGCGGGCAGATCAAGGGCCGCACCGGTTCGCTGACCGGCCTGCCGGTGATCGAGACCCAGGCCGGCGACGTCACCGCGTTCGTGCCGACCAACGTGATCTCGATCACCGACGGCCAGATCTTCCTCGAGACCGACCTGTTCAACGCCGGCATCCGCCCGGCGATGAACGCCGGCATCTCGGTGTCGCGCGTCGGCGGCGCCGCGCAGACCGGCATCATCAAGAAGCTCGGCGGCGGCATCCGCCTGGCGCTGGCGCAGTACCGCGAGCTGGCGGCGTTCTCGCAGTTCGCCTCCGACCTCGACGAGGCCACCCGCCGGCAGCTCGAGCGTGGCGAGCGTGTCACCGAGCTGATGAAGCAGAAGCAGTACGCACCGATGTCGGTGGCCGAGATGGCGCTGTCGATCTACGCGGTCAACCACGGCTACATGGACAAGGTCGAGCGGCGCCGGATCGTCGACTTCGAGGCGGCGCTGCAGGCGCACGCGAAGACCACGCAGGCGGCGCTGCTGGCCGCGATCAACGCGAAGCCGGAGCTGAGCGCGGAGGTCGAGGCCGGCCTGAAGCAGTGCTGCGAGGAGTTTCTCGCCACCGGGGCGTATTGACCCATGCCCGGCACGAAGGAAATCCGCGGCAAGATCGCCAGCATCAAGAGCACGCAGAAGATCACCAAGGCCATGGAGATGGTCGCGGCGAGCAAGATGCGGCGCGCGCAGGAGCGCATGCGGGCGGCGCGACCCTACGCCGACAAGATCCGCAGCGTGATCGGTCACGTGCGCGTGGCCAACCCGAACCACCGTCATCCGTACCTGGTCGAGCGCGAGCCGCAGGCGATCGGCATCATCATCGTCAGCTCGGACCGCGGCCTGTGCGGCGCGCTGAATGTCAACGTGTTCAAGCAGGTGCTGGCGCTGGTGCGCGAGTGGCAGGAGCGCGGCTGCGCCGTGCACCTGTGCCTGATCGGCAGCAAGGCGCTGCAGTTCTTCCGCCGCCTGCGCCTGCCGATCGAAGCCTCGATCACGCATCTCGGCGACAAGCCGCACATCGCGGACCTGATCGGCACGGTCACGGCGATGCTCGACCTGTACTCCGCGGGTCGGATCGACCGGCTGTTCCTGACCGGCAACCGCTTCGTCAACACGATGACGCAGCGCCCGGAGACGCGCCAGCTTCTGCCGGCCGAGACCGTCGACGCCGCCGACCTGCAGGAGCGCTGGGACTACCTCTACGAGCCCGGCCCGGACGAACTGATCGCCAGCTACATGATGCGCTACATCGAGTCGCAGGTGTACCGCGCGGCGGTCGAGAACCTGGCCTGCGAGATGGCCGCGCGCATGGTCGCGATGAAGAGCGCCACCGACAACGCCGGCGAACTCATCGCTGAGCTGCAGCTGATCTACAACAAGGCCCGCCAGGCCGCGATCACCAAGGAAATCTCGGAGATCGTCGGCGGCGCGGCCGCGGTTTGAGTATCGAGGAAGCAACGATGGCCAATGGCAGGATTGTGCAGATCATCGGCGCGGTGATCGACGTCGAGTTCCCGCGCGACAGCATTCCGAAGGTCTACGAGGCACTCAAGCTCGCCGACGTGGACCTGACGCTCGAGGTGCAGCAGCAGCTCGGCGACGGCATCGTGCGTACGATCGCGATGGGCTCGTCCGAAGGCCTGAAGCGCGGTCTGGCGGTCAACGCGACCGGCGCGCCGATCTCGGTCCCCGTCGGCACCGGCACGCTCGGGCGCATCATGGACGTGCTCGGCAAGCCGCAGGACGAAGCCGGCCCGGTGCGTACCGAGCAGCGCTGGCCGATCCACCGCCCGGCGCCGTCGTACGACGAGCAGACCGGCGGCCAGGACCTGCTCGAGACCGGCATCAAGGTCATCGACCTGCTGGTGCCGTTCGCCAAGGGCGGCAAGATCGGCCTGTTCGGCGGCGCCGGCGTCGGCAAGACCGTCAACATGATGGAGCTGATCAACAACATCGCCAAGGCGCACTCGGGCCTGTCGGTATTCGCCGGCGTCGGCGAGCGCACCCGCGAGGGCAACGACTTCTACCACGAGATGAAGGAGTCAGGTGTCCTCGACAAGGTGGCGATGGTCTACGGGCAGATGAACGAGCCGCCGGGCAACCGCCTGCGCGTTGGCCTGACCGGCCTGACCATGGCCGAGTTTTTCCGCGACGAGAAGCAGGCCTCTGGCCGTGGCCGCGACGTGCTGCTGTTCATCGACAACATCTACCGCTATACGCTGGCCGGCACCGAGGTCTCGGCACTGCTCGGCCGCATGCCCTCGGCGGTCGGCTACCAGCCGACGCTGGCCGAGGAAATGGGCGTGCTGCAGGAGCGCATCACCTCGACCAAGACCGGCTCGATCACCTCGGTGCAGGCGATCTACGTGCCCGCGGACGACCTGACCGACCCGTCGCCGGCCACGACCTTCGCGCACCTCGACGCGACCGTGGTGCTGTCGCGGCAGATCGCCTCACTCGGCATCTACCCGGCGGTCGACCCGCTCGACTCGACCAGCCGCCAGCTCGATCCGCTGGTGATCGGTGAGGAGCACTACAACACCGCGCGCGGCGTGCAGGCGATCCTGCAGCGCTACAAGGAGCTGCAGGACATCATCGCGATCCTCGGCATGGACGAGCTGTCCGAGGAGGACAAGCTGACGGTCAGCCGGGCGCGCAAGATCCAGCGCTTCCTGTCGCAGCCGTTCCACGTCGCCGAGGTGTTCACCGGCAGCCCGGGCAAGTACGTGTCGCTGAAGGACACGATCCGCGGCTTCAAGGCCATCATCGCCGGCGAGTACGACAGCCTGCCGGAGCAGGCCTTCTACATGGTCGGCGGCATCGAAGAGGCCGTCGCCAGGGCGAAGACGCTGAGCTGAGCCATGGCGCACACGATCCACGTCGACATCGTCAGCGCCGAGGGTGAGATCCACTCGGGCGCCGCAACGATGGTGTTCGCGCCGGCATCCGGCGGCGAGGTCGGCATCGCGCCGCGGCACGCGCCGCTGCTGACCACGCTGAAGGCCGGCGAGGTGCGCGTGCAGACCGAGTCCGGCGAGGAGCTGCTGTTCTGGGTCGGCGGCGGTGCGCTCGAGGTGCAGCCGCACAGGGTCACGGTGCTGGCCGACACCGCCGCGCGCGCCCGCGACCTCGACGAGGCCGCGGCGCTGGCCGCGAAGCAGCGCGCCGAAGAGGCGCTGCGCGACCGGGTCGGCGCGATGGAAGTGGCCGAGGCGCAGGCCGAGCTGGCGCGTGCCGTGGCCCAGTTACGCGCGATCGAGAAGCTCAGGAAGCTGCGCAAAGGCGGCTGAGCGCCGGTGCCGCCGGCGTTACGGCAACAACGCCAGCTTGCCGATCGTCTGCCCCGACTCGATGCGGCGCTGCGCATCCGCGGCCCGCGCCAGCGGGAAGGTGGCGACCGGCAGCGGCTGCAGCTCGGCGCGCGCAAAGCGCGCCAGCAGCCACTGCATGCCGGCGCGCAGGCGCGGCGCCTGCTGCTGCAGGAAGCTGAGGTTCGCGGCGATCACGCTGCGGTTCAGCTCCGTCATCCGCAGCGGGTTGAAGCGCGGCGTGCGCAGCCAGTTCCAGCCGAGGCGCAGCCAGTTCACGCGGCCGGTACGCGGGAGCATGCCGTGGAAGCCGTAGACGGCGAGCTTGCCGGCCGGCGCGAGCCGCGCCCAGCTTTCGCGCAGCGTGGTCACGCCATTCGCGTCGAAGATCGCCTGGTAGCCGCCGGGAGCCAGCCGCGCGGCTTCCGCCCAGAGGTCCTGCGCTGACTTGTCGATTACCGCATCGGCACCCTGCTCGCGGCAGGCGGCGACCTTATGCGCAGCGCCGACGACACCGATCACGCGACAGCCGGCGAGGCGGCCGAGCTGCACGAGCGCGGAACCGACGCCGCCGGCCGCCGAATGCACCAGCCAGCAGTCGCCGGCATGCAGGTGCACGAGTTCGTGCACCAGGAACCAGGCGGTCAGAAACACCGTCGGCAGCGTTGCGCCCTCGATCAGGCTGATCCCCGCCGGCAACGGGAACACCGCGTCGGCGGCGAGCACGCCGTGGCTGGTGTAGCCACCGAACAGCGTCAGCCCGATCACCGGGTCGCCGACGCCGAGACCGGTGACGCCGGCACCGAGCGCCGCGATGCGGCCGGCGATCTCAAATCCCGGCGTGATCGGGTAGCCGTGCAGCTTCCGCGCCGAGGCGTACAACCCCATGCGGATGATACTGTCGGCGTAGTTGACGCCGCAGGCCGCGACGGCGACCAGCACCTCACCCGGGCCGGGACGCGGCTCCGGCTCCTCGACGAGGCGCAGCGCCGCGTAACCGCCCGGTCGATCGATGACGATCCGTCTCACCTGCGCCTGCCTCCATACGGCTGACCGGGCTCATTTTGACGGACTGGCGGCATCACTGTAGCCTCGCCGGAGCATGCGATTGCAGAGCGTCGAAATCATCCTCGCAGCGCTCCAGGCTGCCGCGGTCCGCTACCTGATTGCTGGCGGTCTGGCCGTGAACGCGCACGGATACCTCCGGTTCACGAAGGACGTCGACCTCGTCATCGAACTGGAGCCGGGCAATCTGCGATCGGCCCTGGAGGCTCTGGGCCGGCTCGGCTACAGGCCGGCAGTGCCAGTACCGCTCGCGCAGTTCGCGGATCCGGTGCGCCGGGAATCATGGGTGCGGGACAAGGGCCTGCAGGTCTTCCAGCTCTGGAGCGACGCTCATCCGGAGACCTCGGTGGATCTGTTCGTAACCATGCCGTTCGACTTCGAGCGGGAGTACGATCGGGCGCTGGTCAAGCCGTTGCGCGCGGACCTCGCGGTTCGCTTCGTGTCCATCCCGACGCTGATCCGCATGAAAGAGCTGGCCGGCCGGCCGCAGGATCTGATCGACATCGAGCACCTGCGCCTGCGGCAGACGGACCATGAGTGACGATCCACCCGCCGGCAATGGGCCGGCCGACTGGGCGGCCGCGACCTTCGCCGGCGCACGCCGCGAGCAACTGCGGCGCTGGGCGAAGCTGTCGCTGCGCCAGATTCTCGAAGCGCAGGAAGAGATGCAGGAGCTGGCGCTGCGGCTCGCGGGCACCGCGGGCGAGTCGCCGGCGCCGGCCGGCGAACCGCCCGCCGGCCGTTCAGGCGGCGACTGACGGCAGAGAATCCAGCGACTTCTGCAGCGCCTCCGGCGAGTACTCCGTGTCGTAGAGCTTGCCGGCGAAGTAGTCGGTGTAGGCCTGCATGTCGAAGTTGCCGTGGCCGGACAGGTTGAACAGGATCGTCCGCGGCGTGCCCTCGCGCTTGCAGCGCAGCGCCTCGTCGATCGCGCAGCGCACCGCGTGGTTCGACTCGGGCGCCGGCAGGATGCCCTCGGCGCGGCCGAACTGCACCCCGGCTTCGAAGCACTCGAGCTGGTGATAGGCGCGGGCGGTCGCATATCCTTCGGCGACGATCTGGCTGACCAGCGGCGCCATGCCGTGGTAGCGCAGGCCGCCGGCGTGGAAGCCCGGCGGCACGAAGGTCGCGCCGAGCGTGTGCATCTTGACCAGCGGCGTCAGGTGCGCGGTGTCACCGAAGTCGTAGGCGTAACGGCCCTTGGTCAGCGTCGGGCAGTTGGCCGGCTCGGTGGCGATGACCTCAACCTTGCGGCCGCCGCGCAACTGCTCGCCGATGAACGGGAAGGCGATGCCGGCGAAATTGCTGCCGCCGCCGGTGCAACCGATGACGATGTCGGGGTAGTCGTTAGCCAGCTCGAACTGGCGCAGGGCCTCGATGCCGATCACCGTCTGGTGCAGCAGCACGTGGTTCAGCACCGAGCCGAGCGCGTACTTGGTGTCGTCGCGCTGCACCGCCCGCTCGACCGCCTCGCTGATCGCGATGCCGAGACTGCCGGTGTGGTCCGGGTTGGCCTGCAGCACCGCGCGGCCGGCCTCGGTCATGTCGCTCGGGCTGGCGATGCAGGTCGCGCCGAAGCTCTCCATGAACGCGCGCCGGTACGGCTTCTGGTGATAGCTGACCTTGACCATGAACACTTCGATCTCGAGTCCGAACAGCGCCCCGGCCAGCGACAGCGACGAGCCCCACTGCCCGGCGCCGGTTTCAGTGGTGATGCGCCTGACGCCTTCCTGCTTCGAGTAGAAGGCCTGCGCGATCGCCGTGTTCGGCTTGTGGCTGCCGGCCGGGCTGACGCCCTCGTACTTGTAGTAGATCCGCGCCGGCGTATCCAGCGCGCGCTCGAGGCGCCGCGCCCGGTACAGCGGCGACGGCCGCCACTGCCGCAGGATGTCCCGCACCGGCTTCGGGATGTCGATGTAGCGCTCGCTGCTGACCTCCTGCTGGATCACCGCCATCGGGAACAGCGGCGCCAGGTCGGCCGGGCCGATCGGCTGGCCGGTCGCCGGGTGCAGCACCGCCGCCGGCGGGTTCGGCAGGTCCGCCACGATGTTGTACCACTGCTTCGGCAGATCCTCTTCGCTCAACAGATACTTCACCGTGTCGGACATGGCTGCTGTTCGCTCCTTCGTCTGCGTTGCGCTGCGACCCCTGAATCGTCCGTGACTCGTCTCAGAGCGACCAGCTCACGCGCAGGTAGTACTGCCGGCCGCGGTCGTACAGCCCCTCGTAGGAGGAGAAGGCATCGCCGAACACGCCGCTGACCAGGTACTTTTCGTCGGTCAGGTTGGTGGCGCCGAGCGTCAGCGACCAGCCCTTGTCCGGGTCGCGGAGCGCAACGCTGGCGTTGACGAGCTGGTAGTCGTCCTGCGCGAGCTGCGGCGCGTTGAACGCGTCGTTGTACAGCTTGCTGCGGTACGACCAGTCGACGCGCGGCGTGACGACGTAGTTGCCGGCGAACCAGTCGTGCGTGAGGCCGGCGTTCAGCGACCACTTCGAGATCCGCTCCAGTTCGGCAGTGATACTGACGCGGGTCGACGGGTCGATCGCGTCGTAGCCGGCGTCGGTGTAGCCGACACTGGCCTCGAAGAAGGTCGAGCCGCCGAGCGCGAACTGGCCCTCGAGCTCGAAGCCGTCGATGCTCGCGCCGGCCGCGTTGCGATACACCGGGGCGACGCTGGTGAAGACCGAGATCTGCAGGTCCTTGTAGTCGGTGTGATAGGCGGCGCCGCTGACCCGCACCTTCGAGTCGGCCGAGACATAGCGGAAGCCGGCCTCGTACACCGTCACGAACTCCGGGTCGAAGCCCGGGATGCAGTCCTCCGGCACCGGCGAGCAGGTGATCCCCGGCAGCAGCGGCGGCAGCACCCGCTGCGTGAACCCGCCGGACTTGAAGCCCTCGCTGTAGGACACGTAGGTCATCAGCGCGTCGTTCCAGTCGAAGGACAGGTTGACCATCGGCGTGGCCTGGCTCTCCTTCAGCGTCTTCTCGACCGCCGGCAGGATCGGCGTGCCGGGCGTGAAGATGAACTGCTGCGGCGGCGACAGGAAGCCGGCCATCGCCGGGTTCAGCGTGTAAATCTCCTGGTCCGGCAGAAACTTCTTCTCGTCCTCGGTCCAGCGCACGCCGGCGGTCAGGTGCAGGCGCTCGGTCACGTCGAAGGTGCCCTGGGCGAAGATCGCCTGGCTGGAGTTGTCGAAGTAGCCGCCGCTGCGGAAGCTCGAGATCAGGAAGTCCAGCTCGTTGATGTTGAGGCCGTCCTCCTGGAACCAGTACAGCCCGAGGATCCAGGTCAGCCGCTCGTCGAAGCTCTGGCCGAGGAGTTGCAGTTCCTGCGAGAGCTGTTCCTGGTCGACGTAGTCGTAGAACTGCGAGATCGTCAGCGGCGAGTGGTCGCCGTCGCGCGAGAACTCGCTCTCGAGGCTGCGATACGCGGTGATCGAACGGAGCTGCAACTGGTCGGTGATGTCCCAGGCGACGTTCAGCGCCGTGCCCCAGATCGTCGCCTCGGAGAATGCCGGCGCGGTGCCCGCGTTCGGGCCGTTGACGCCGGTCACATAACGGTAGTCGTAGCAAAACGGATTGCTGCTCAGCGGGGCCGCGGGCGTGGCACACTCCGGCGGCGGCGGGCCCGGCGGCAGCGGGTTCGGCACGGCGCCGCCGAGCGTGGCCGCGACGTTGTTGAAGAACACGAACGGCGGCGTGCTCGGGTCGATGGTCACCGGTCCGAAACGGATGTCGACCAGCGACAGCGCCGGCCCGGTCTCGTCGTCCTTGCTCCAGTCCAGCGACCAGTCCACGGTCACGCGATCGCTCGGCAGCCAGCGCACGTCGAGGCGCGCGGTGTTCGTGTCGTCCTCGCCGAGTTCGACGCCGTCGAGGCGCTTCACGTAGCCGTCCTGGTTGAAGGACGCCGCGGTCAGCTTGGCGAACAGGTGATCCGACAGCGGGACGTTGACCGAGCCCTTGAGGTCGGTGCGCGAGTCGCTGCCGATGGTCACCGCGACGTTCGCGGCGAACTCGTCGTGCGGCTTGGCCGCCGTGATGCTGACCGCGCCGCCGATCGTGTTGCGGCCGAACAGGGTGCCCTGCGGCCCGCGCAGGATCTCGACCCGCTCGAAGTCGAGCAGGTTGAGGATCGCGCCGACCGAACGGGCGATGTAGACGCCGTCCACGTACAGGCCGACGCCCGGATCGGTGGTCGGCGTGAATTCCTTGGCGCCGATGCCGCGGATATAGATGCTGGCGACGTTGCTCGAGCCGCCGAAGCTCGGGTTGTTCTGGAACGTGACGTTCGGTGAGAGATGGCCGAGGTCACCGATCCGCTCGACGCCGCGGGCCTCGAGGGTCGCGCCGGTGAAGGCTGTGACCGACAGCGGCAGCTCGTCGAGGGACTCCTCGCGCCGGCGTGCCGTGACGGTGATCTCCTCGGACAACGTGCTGACGCTGCCACCGCTGCCGCTCGAACCGCCCGTCTGGGCCGTGGCGGTGAAACAACCGCCGAGTGCGGCGAGGAACACGAGTTGGCGCGCACACAGGCGCATCACCGGGCTGTGACGTCGATGGCTGAGCATGAGATCCCCCTGAGATCGGACGGCTACCGTGCCGTCGCAGGGCGATGCTAACACAGTCAAACCGTCTGACCACTCCTGTTGTGGCGCCGCGACAGGTCGGGGGGTCAGCCGGAGTCGCCGCTCCCCCACAGCCCGGCCATCGCCGCAGCGAAGCGCGTCCCGATCCCCGGAGCTTGCGCATGCCGGTGCTCGCGCACGACCCAGCGGCCGGCGACCAGTACGTCGCGCCACGGGCGCCCCGGGCTCGAGAACACGAGAGCATCGAGCAGTTGCGCCAGCGGCACGCCGCGCAGGCTCGAGTCGCTGGTGTCGGCGACCAGCAGGTCGGCGCGCTGGCCGGTGCGCAGGCCGGCGAGCGGCAGACCCGCGGCGCCGGGACCGGCGGTGAGCACACGCTCGAACAGGCGCGCTGCGGTGGCCGGCTGTGAGCCGGGCCATGCCGTGACGTTGCGTTCGCGGCGCAGCAGGCGCTGGGCGTATTCGGCCAGACGCAGCTCCTCGCGCCAGCCGCGCGTGACCTGGCTGTCGGAGCCGATCGCTATCGGCACGCCGGCCGCGAGCCAGCGCGGCAGGTCGGGCACGCCGTCGCCGAGGTTGGCCTCGGTGCCCGGGCACAGCACGATGCCGGCGCCGCGGGCGGCGACGGCATCGATCTCGTCCGGCAGCGCCTGCGTCGCGTGCACGAGCTGCCAGCGGGCATCGAGTAGCCCCGCGCCGGCGAGCCACTCGAGCGGGCGCAGGCCGGTGGCGGCGCGGCAGGCCTCGACTTCGACATGCTGTTCGGCGGCGTGCAGGTGGATCGGCCCGGCATCGTCCGCGGCCAGGGCGGCAAGCCGCAGGAACGCTGCCGGCGCCGCGGCGCGCAGCGAGTGCAGCGCCAGGCCCGCATGCAGCAGCGGCCGGCCGGCCGCCCGCAGGCGCTGGCAGGCGGCCCAGGCGCCGTCGGCGTCGAGGCGGAAACGACACTGCGCCCCAGCCAGTGGCGTGCCGGCGAAGTCGCCGCGTTCGTAGACGACCGGCAGAATCGTCAGCCCGATACCGGCCGCCGCCGCCGCGTCGGCCAGTGCCCAGGCCAGCGCCAGCGGCTCGTCGTAGGGCCGGCCGTCCGGCCGGTGCTGCAGGTAATGGAACTCGACGACCTGGGTGTAGCCGCCGCGCAGCAGCTCGACGAAAAGCTGCGCGGCGATGGCGGCGAGCGACTCCGGTGTGATGCGGACCGCGACCCGGTACATGCGCTGGCGCCAGCTCCAGAAGTCATCCGGCTCCTCGTCGCGCCGCTCGGCCAGGCCGGCGAAGGCACGCTGGAAGGCGTGGCTGTGCGCATCGACCAGTCCCGGCAGCGCCGGCCCGGCGAGCCGCGCCGCTCCCGGCGGGCACTGCACTACGCCGGACTGCACGTCGCGCCAGTGACCGCTGCGATCGCTGGCGAGCAATACGCCGGCGCGCCAGCCGCCATCCAGCCAGGCGTGCTCGGCCCACAGCGTGACGTCACGCATCGGCGGGCTTCCAGCTCAGCAGCCCGGCCAGCAGCGCGCGCAGCAGCGCGCGCGCCGCGGCGGCCCGCGTTTCGTCCCAGCTCGCCGGCTGCGTCTCGTCGAGATAGCACGACCAGCACATCTCCATCTGTACGGCGTGGATGCGGTCCGCGGGCCGGCCGCAGTGGCGCGTGATGTAGCCGCCGGTGAAGCGGCCGTCGGTGACGTGGCTGAAGCGGCTCTGGGCCGCGAGCCGCGCGTGCAGCAGAGCGCGCAGCTCGGGTGCGCAGCTCGAGCCGCGCGCCGTGCCGAGATTGAGGTCGGGTAGCCGCCCGTCGAACAGCCACGGCAGTTCGCTGCGGATGCTGTGGCCGTCCCACAGCAGCGCGATGCCGTGCCGTCGGCGCAGGCGCGCGAGTTCCGTCGCGAGCGCGTCGTGATAGGGCTGCCAGTACACCGCGACCCGTTCCGCGACCTCGTCGCTGTCCGGCTGCGCGCCGGCGCAGTACAGCGGCTCGCCGCTGAAGAACGTGAGCGGCACGAGCCCGGTATTGTTCGCACCGGCATACATCGGCGTATCGTCGCGCGGGCGGTTCAGGTCGATCACGTAACGGCTGTAGTGCGGCACGAGCAGGCTCGCGCCGAGCGCCGGCACGAAGTCGTACAGCCGCTCGAGGTGCCAGTCGGTGTCCTCGACCGCGAGCGCGCGCGGCGCGAGGCGCGCGGCGAGCGCCGGCGGAATCACCCGGCCGGTGTGCGGCAGGCTGACCAGCAGCGGCCGGGTGCCGCGGACCAGCGTGAACGGCCGGGCGCTGCTCACGGGCGTTCCCGCCCGCCGCAGACGACCCGGCGGCAGGGCCGGTGACCGACCCGGCTCACCAGCGCGAGCGGGTGGTCGAGGTCCCAGACCACGAAGTCGGCGCGCAGGCCGGGCGCGAGCCGGCCGCGATCGCCGAGACCGAGCGCGCGCGCGGCGTGCACGGTCGTACCGCGCAGGGCCTCCTCCGGGGTCAGCCCGAACAGCACGCAGGCCATGTTCAGCATCAGGACCAGCGACAGCACCGGCGACGAACCGGGGTTGTGATCGGTCGCCACGGCCAGCGGTACGCCGGCCGCACGCAGCGCGGCGACCGGCGGCGGCCGCGCGGCGCCGAGGAAGTAGTACGCGCCGGGCAGCAGCACGGCGACGGTGCCGGCGCGCGCCAGCGCCGCGACGCCGGCCGCCGACAGGTACTCCAGGTGATCGCAGGACAGTGCCCCGAATCCCGCGGCCAGCGCCGCGCCGCCCTGGTCCGAGAGCTGCTCCGCATGCAGCTTCACCGGCAAACCGAGTGCGCGCGCGGCGCTGAACAGCCGCTGCACCTGCGCCGGCGTGAAGCCGATGCGGTCGCAGAACGCGTCCACGGCATCGACGAGCTGCTCGCGCTGCAGTGCGGCGAGCCACGCGCAGACGTCGTCGATGTACGCATCGGCACGGCCGGCATATTCGACTGGCAGCGCGTGGGCGGCGAGACAGGTCGTGCGCACCGTGAGTGGCAGTTCGCGGCCGAGGCGCCGCGCGGTGCCGAGCAGCCGGGCCTCGCCGGCCTCGCTCAGGCCGTAGCCGGACTTGATCTCGAGCGTCGTGACGCCGTCGGCCATCAGCGCCACGGCCCGTTCGCGCGCCGCGCGATACAGCGTTTCGTCATCGGCGGCGCGGGTCGCCGCGACGGTCGCACGGATGCCGCCGCCGGCGCGGGCGAGATCCTCGTAACTCGCGCCCTGCAGTCGCCGTTCGAACTCGGCGCCGCGGTCGCCGGCATAGACAAGGTGCGTGTGGCAGTCGATCAGGCCGGGCGTCACCAGCGCGCCGGCGAGGTCGTGCTCGAGTGGCGCGTCGGCACCGGGCAGTGCCGGCAGGGCGGTGTCCGCGCCAACCCAGACGATGCGCTCGCCCTCGGTCAGGATCGCGCCGCGGCCGACCAGGCCCCAGGGCGTGGCGCCGTCGAGTGTCGCGAGACAGGCGTTGCGCCACAGGCAGCGCATCACGGCCGGACCCGGCCCTGCAGCAGATAGCGGGCGCCCGGGTGCACGAGGCGGACGAACGTGACTGGCTGGCCGCGACTGACGCTGCGGCGGGTGACGATCAGACAGGGAGTGTCGCGACGAATGCCGAGCAGCCGCGCTTCGCGCGCGGTCGGTGCGCCGGCTTCGACCGAGTACTCGGCTTCCCAGGCGGGCGCGACCTCGAGCAGGTAGTGCGTCGGCGTCGTCTGCGTGAAGTCCACCTCGAGGTAGCCGGGAGCGGCTGCCGGGTTGACCCAGCGGTCCTCGCACTGCAGCGGTACGTCGTTGTCGTGGTGCACCAGCAGCGAGTGAAAGACGCGGGCGCCGGCCGCGAGGCCGAGCCGGGCGGCAACGGCCGCCGGGGCCGCCTCCGCGCGCAGCAGGTGCAGCCCGGCGCGGTGTCGGTGGCCGCGTTCGCCGATTTCCTCGTGCAGGTCGCGGATCGTCAGCGTCGAGGCCAGCTTCGGCCCGGCCGCGGCGAAGGTGCCGACCCCCTGGATGCGCTCGACCAGACCCGCCGCCTGCAGCTCACGCAGCGCGCGGTGCACGGTCATCCGCGCGACGCCGAAGCGCCGGACCAGCTCCGGCTCCGAGGGCAGGCGCGCCCCGGGCGGATAGCGCCCGTGGGCCAGTTCGGCCCGCAGGGTCTCGCGCACGCGGGCAAAGGGCGCCAGCGCGCCCGCGGAGCGTGCGCTCCGGGCGCTGGCCGGCACTGATCGGCGGGCGGCGGTCGGGCGGCGGTGCATAGCGGGATCGTACTTGCACGACATTGTCTAGACAAGTACGATCGCGGTCGATGAACGCCGCCAGTCGCCTGCCAGGCCCGCGCCCGGTCCGGGCCCCGACCGGGACCGCGCTGCACTGCCGAAGCTGGCTGACCGAGGCGGCCTTCCGCCTGCTGCAGAACAACCTCGACCCGGCGGTGGCCGAGAATCCGGACGCGCTGGTCGTCTATGGCGGCATCGGCAAGGCGGCGCGCAACTGGGCCTGTTTCGAGGCCATTCTCGCTGCGCTGCGCGAACTCGGCGAGGATGAAACCCTGCTGGTCCAGAGCGGCAAGCCGGTCGGCGTGCTGCGCACGCATGCGGACGCGCCGCGGGTATTGCTCGCGAACTCGAACCTCGTGCCGAAGTGGGCCACCTGGGAGCACTTCCACGAGCTCGACCGCAAGGGCCTGATGATGTACGGGCAGATGACGGCGGGCTCGTGGATCTACATCGGCAGCCAGGGCATCGTGCAGGGCACCTACGAGACCTTCGCCGAGGCCGGCCGCCGGCACTACGGCGGCGAGCTGCGCGGGCGCTGGATCCTGAGCGCCGGGCTCGGCGGCATGGGTGGCGCGCAGCCGCTGGCGGCGAGCTTCGCCCGGGCCAGTTCGCTGCTGATCGAATGCCAGCAGTCGCGCCTCGATTTCCGCCTGCGCACGCGCTATCTCGACGAGCAGGCCGCGGATCTCGAGGATGCACTGGCGCGGATCGCGCGCCATACGGCGGCCGGGCGGGCCGTCTCGGTCGGGCTGCACGGCAACGCCGCCGAAATCCTGCCGCAGCTCGCGGCGCGGGCCCGCGCCGGTGGCCCGCGGCCGGATCTGGTCACCGACCAGACCTCGGCCCACGACCTCGTGCACGGCTACCTGCCGGCCGGCTGGAGTGTGCCGCGCTGGCAGGCGGCGCAGGCCGATCCGGGCCAGCACGCCGAACTGCGCGCCGCCGCCGCGGCGAGCTGCGCGATGCATGTGCGCGCGATGCTCGACTTCCATGCGCAGGGCGTGCCGACCGTGGATTACGGCAACAACATCCGCCAGGTCGCCTTCGACCAGGGCGTCGCCAACGCCTTCGACTTCCCCGGTTTCGTGCCGGCCTACATCCGCCCGCTGTTCTGCCGCGGCCAGGGCCCGTTCCGCTGGGTCGCGCTGTCGGGCGATCCGGAGGACATCCGGCGCACCGATGCGAAGCTGAAGGAACTGTTCCCGGACCACGTCCACCTGCATCGCTGGCTCGACCTGGCCGGCGAGCGCATCGCGTTCCAGGGGCTGCCGGCGCGCATCTGCTGGCTCGGCCTCGGCGAGCGGCATCGCGCCGGGCTCGCCTTCAACGCGATGGTCAGGAGCGGCGAACTCCAGGCGCCGATCGTCATCGGCCGCGATCACCTCGACAGCGGCTCGGTCGCGAGCCCGAATCGCGAGACCGAAGGCATGCGCGATGGCAGCGACGCGGTCTCCGACTGGCCGTTGCTGAATGCGCTGCTCGGCGCCGCCAGCGGTGCGACCTGGGTCAGCCTGCACCACGGCGGCGGGGTCGGCATGGGCTACTCGCAGCACGCCGGCGTCGTGATCGTCTGCGACGGCAGCGCGGCGGCCGACCGGCGGCTCGAACGCGTGCTGTGGAATGACCCGGCACTCGGCGTCCTGCGCCACGCCGATGCCGGCTACGAGGCGGCGGCGGCCGCCGCGCGCACGCACGGCCTGATCGTGCCGCTCGGCCCGACGACGTGAGCACGCTGGCGCTGCAGCCCGGCCGGCTGACGCTGCCCGACCTGCAGGCCGTGCACCAGGGCGGCGTGCGTCTCGCGCTGCCGGCGTCGGCCGCTGCCGCGGTCGCGGCCAGTGCCGCGCTGGTCGCGCGCGCCGCGACCGGCAGCGCGGCGATCTACGGCGTCAACACCGGCTTCGGCCAGCTCGCCTCGACGCGCATCGGCGCGGCCGACCTCGCCATGCTGCAGCGCAACCTGATCCGTTCGCACGCGGTCGGCGTCGGCGCACCACTGGCGCCGCCGATCGTGCGCCTGCTGCTGGCGCTCAAGATCGCGAGTCTGGCCCGCGGCCATTCGGGGGTGCGGCCCGAGCTGCTGCGGATGCTCACCGCCGTGCACGATGCCGGCCTTGTCCCGTACATTCCCGAGCAGGGTTCGGTCGGCGCGTCGGGCGACCTCGCGCCGCTCGCCCACCTGACGCTCGCGCTGATGGGCGAGGGTGAGTTCCTGGTCGACGGGGCGCGGGCGCCGGCCGCCGCGGCGCTGGCCGCGGCCGGCATCGCGCCGCTGGAACTCGCGGCCAAGGAAGGGCTGGCGCTGATCAACGGTACCCAGGCCTCGACCGCGCTCGCGCTGCACGCGCTGCTGACCTTCGAGCCGGTGCTCGAGGCGGCCCTCGTGATCGGCGCGCTGACGGTGGATGCCGCGCGCGGCAGCGATGCGCCGTTCGACCCGCGGATCCACGCGCTGCGCGGGCAGCCCGGCCAGACCGACGTCGCCGCCTACTACCGGGCCCTGCTCACCGGCAGCGCGATCCGCGCCTCGCACCGCGACGGCGATGACCGCGTGCAGGACCCGTACAGCCTGCGCTGCCAGCCGCAGGTCGTCGGCGCCTGCCTCGACCAATTGCGCCATGCGGCGCTGGTGCTGCTGCGCGAGGCGAACGCGGTCACCGACAACCCGCTGGTCTTCCCGGACGACGGCGCATTGCTGTCCGGCGGCAACTTCCACGCCGAGCCGGTGGCGCTCGCCGCCGACGCGATGGCGGTCGCGATCGCCGAGGTCGGCGCCATTGCCGAGCGGCGCATCGCGATGCTGATCGATGCGCACGTCTCACGCCTGCCGCCGTTCCTCGCCGCCGAGCCCGGGCTCAACAGCGGCTTCATGGTCGCGCACGTGACCGCGGCCGCGCTCGCCTCCGAGAACAAGTCGCTGGCGCACCCGGCCAGCGTGGACTCGCTGCCGACCTCGGCCAACCAGGAGGACCACGTGTCGATGGCGACCTTCGCCGCGCGCCGCCTGCAGCCGATGATCGCCAACACCGCGCACATCCTCGGCATCGAGCTGCTGGCCGCCGCCGAGGGCATCGAGTTCCTGCGCCCGCTCCGGAGTTCCCCGGCGCTCGAGCAGGCGCATGCGCTGCTGCGCGCGCGCTGCCCGCGCCTCGTGCGTGATCGCTACTTCGCGCCGGATCTGGAGGCCGCGACCGCGCTCGTCACCGGCGGCGCGCTGTCGCGCGTGTTCCGCGCCGTGCCGGGGCTGCCGGCGCTGTGGGTGCCGGGGTGAGGGGGCTGAGTGGCGTTGCTGAGCTGCGCGAGACCTGAGGCGAATGACGCCGCGCTGAGTGCGGATCCCGGCGGTTGAACTATCCTTGCAGATCAGGACTACAGACTTCGGACTTGCAATGATGATTGAGCGATTCCTGCTGCCCAAAGTGCTGGCGGCGGAGCTGGCGTCCTTGTAGTCGGCCCGGCGCGGTCCCGTTCCGGCGCTATGCTCTCACGGCGTTTCCGCAACGCAGTTCGTCACACCGCCTCCGGCCACTCCGCTGGCGCCGCCGATCGCCACTGACGTCGTCGCGCTGCATTCGACATCGAGGGCCGCAGCGCCGGAGCCGGAGTCATTGCCGGTGAACGTATTCGGCCCGGTGAAGCGCACCAGTGAGAGCTGCGCTATTTCCACGCCATTGCTGGCATTCCCGGTGATGGTTGCAAAGCGGATGTGCGCCGTTGCCGCCCGCAGGAACAGCCCACGCCCGCTGTTCCCGGTCACGAAGCCCCAGCCGGCGGCCGGGTCGCCCAGGATGCGCACGTTACAGCCCCGCTCGGCAGTGATGCCGGCTCCGGTGTTGTTCTGAATGACTCCGGACACCTGCAGGTGGCTGTCGTCGGTGACGATTGCACCGGCACCGTTCGCCTGGATGATCGGAACGCTGGTCGTATTCAAGGGAATCAGGCTGACGTTGGATCCGTTCATAACCTGGAGACCGGCACCCGCATTGTCTTCGATGATCGTGTTGTCGGCGATGAATCCCGAGGACCGCACATAGGTGACGCCATTGCCGAGCGAGTTGTGCACGTGGACGTCCACCAGGCGGCAGATGCTGTAGCCGCTGCAGGAAATACCCTGCGCGCCGCCATTCACGGTGATCGCCTGCACCAGCACGTGGTCGGAGTCCGCGATGGAAAGGACCGTCGTGTCCTCGTATTCCTCGCCCTGCTCCGGAGTCGGGTCGTTGATCGTCGCTGTCGGGTTGCCGATCAGCGTCAGCCGGTCGTAGCCGTCGATCGCGACGGCCTCGAGACAGTTGCCGGCGATCCGGACGGTGTTCGGCCCGCCCTTGCTCAGGCCGGCGAGTGCGGCCGTGATCGAGTTGTTCTTCTTCGCTCCGCAGTTCACGGCGACATCGGCCGCCTGCGCGAGCGGCCACGCAGCGCAGATCAGCACCGCGGATATCAGAAGCGTTCGCATGGGACGGATGGCCCTGGTCTTCATACGGTTACCCCCCCAACCGAAGAATGACGAGGCCGGTGGACCGCGGGAGCCCGGAGCTGCTGGCCGACAGGCGGCGGTTTCACCGGATTCGGCGAAGCGAATAGCACCGGGTCCGTGGTGTGTCAACGGATTCCGGGCCCGCCGCGCCACATTTTCGCCTTATGACAAACGAAGAGACTTGCCGAGCTCCCGGGATGCCGTTTTGACTGCACCGCCAGCCGGGTGTAGCTTCGCCGGCGGAATCACCCGGCCGCCGCTCCCGGCGGTGCCGGCGGGCGAGATCCGGAGCAGAGGGGGCGGTTCCGTGAAATACGCGTTGCTGGCTCTCCTGATGTTGCTCGCCAGCCCCGCCGCCCTGGCGGCAGCAGCCGTCCCGCCGGATGTTGCCGCTACCCAGCAGCGTCTCGCTGCGGGGCTCTCGCCGCCGCTGCGCGAATGGGTACGGCAACAGGCGCTGATCGTGCGCGCCGGTCCGCCCGCGGCGGCGGAGTCGCTCGCGGCCAATGCCGCGCGCCAGCGCTTTGGCGCGCAGCTCCGTTCGCCAGACCAGCTCAACGCGCTGGTGTTCCTCGTGTTGCACGAAGCCGTCGCGCTGGAGCCGCTGCCGCCTGCCGCAGCGCCCGCGGCAGCCCGGGCGCAGCCGCCGCTGCGTGCCGTGCCGAACCCCGCGCCGGCGCGCGGCGGCAGCGACCTGCCCGAGATGAGCAGCATGCGGCTGCAGCTGGCGATGGACCGCCGCAGCAAGTTGCTCGCGACGCTCAGCAACCTGATGAAGAAGATGTCGACGACGCAGGGCACGCTGGTCCAGAACCTGAAGTAGTCATCGGCCGAGGAGGGTGTTCCCCATGTTGTGCAGCAGGTACCTTCCGCAGGGGCCGGCGGTTGCACTCCCGCTCCTCGCGTTGCTGCTGGCGATGCCTTCCAGCGCGGCACCACAACGCGTCGCGCCGGATGCCGACCGCGGCCTGACCAGTGTCGCGCTGCCCGGCCCGGCCGGGACCCTGACCGTGTACCTGCCGAGCGATATGGCGGCCGGCGACACGATCTCGGGTACGGTGATCGCCGAGCCGTCAGGCAGCAGCGAGGCGGAACGCCGGAGGAACCGCGATACGCTGTCCGGCTACGTCGTCGAGGTTGATCGGCAGCCGCTGGCCGTGAGCGGCGGCCATTTCCGCTATGTGGTGCCGGCGGCCGGCGTCGCGGCACTCGGGTTGCTGCGCAGCGCCGGCTCGCGCCGCCCGCTCGCCGAGGCGAAAGTTCCGATCAACCCGCAGTCGGGCCCGACGGCCGGCCAGCTCGAACTGCCACGGCTCGGCCAGAGCGGACGGCCGATCGCGATCCACGGGCCGTTCGACGGCGACATGGCGAACACGCAGGTGACGATCGGCGACCGGCCGGTCGAGGTGCTCGCGGAATCGCCGCGCTCGGCGGTGTTCCACTGTCCCGACGGGCCGATCGGCGCGACCACGATCACCGCGCTGGAGGGCGGGCAGCGCGCGCAGGGTCCTTTCCGCAACCTCGAACTGAACCTGTTCGCGCCGAAGACGATGCTGAAGCCGGGGGAGGTCACGCGGCTCGATGTGCAGGTGCATGGCCTCGCGCCCTCCGGGGGGCCGCTGGTCGGGACTGAAGTCGTGGAACTCACGCTCGTGTCGAGCGGGCCGATCCTGCTGCAGGGCGGCAACGTGCAGGTGGTGGTGATCGAGCCGGCGCAGGTCGGCGGCGATGGCACGTTCTCGGTCACGCGCGAGGTTCGTGGCGTGGCACCGGGCCCGTTCGGGGTCCAGGGCCTGCTGCTGCAGCAGGGCGGCGGTGGGATCAAGGACGACCCGCTGGTCCCCGGCGCGATCGACATGAACGGCATCGACGGCTCCAAGGAACTGCTCGTGCTGCTGTCGGGCATGAACGACGAGGAGCGCGAGCGCCGCCTGCGGGCGACCTTGAAGGCGCTGCAACAGCGCCGGGCGGATGCGCAGAATCAGGCCATGCGCGACTGGCTGGACGAGAAGATCCGCATCGTGCAGAAGGCGATGGACACGCTGGGTTACGACTACTGAGAAGTCCACCCGGCCGCCCGCCCGCCGCGTACAATACCGCCCGCCAATCGCGGCCCGCCGGGGAGCTACCGGATGAGTCTGCTGTCCGTCCTGATGCCGCGCGAGCGGCAGTTCTTCACGCTGTTCAACAATCATGCCGCGCTGGTCGTCGAGGGCGCGCGCACGCTGGTCGAACTGCTCGGCGACTACACCGACAACGGTCGCCGCGACGCCTACATCGCGAAGATCCAGTCGGTCGAGCACCAGGCCGACGCGGTGACCCACCAGACGGTCGCGCTCATGCACAACACTTTCGTCACGCCGTTCGACCGCGACCAGATCAACAAGCTGATCCAGCGCATGGACGACATCCTCGACCTGATCCAGGACACGGCCGAGACGCTGATGCTGTACGACGTGCACGAGCTGACGCCGGAGGTGCGCCATCTCGCCGATCTGGTGCAGGTCTGCTGCGGGCGGGTGCACGACGCGGTCACGCAGCTCTCGTCGATGGACAACGGCCCGGCGATCCTGAAGATCTGCCAGGAGATCGACGCGCTCGAGACCGACGCCGACCGCGTGACCCGCGGCGCGATTTCGAAGCTGTTCCGCCAGGAGCAGGACGTCCGCCAGCTCGTCAAATTGAAGACGGTCTATGAGCTGCTCGAGCTGACCACCGACAAGTGCCAGGACGTCGCCCTCGTGATCGAGGGCGTGGTGCTCGAGAACGGCTGACGATGGCCGTCGGCGAAGTTACCTTCGTGCTGGCGATGCTGGTGCTGATCGCGCTGGCCTTCGACTTCATGAACGGTTTCCATGATGCGGCCAACTCGATCGCGACGGTTGTCTCGACCGGCGTGCTGAAGCCGTACCAGGCGGTGCTGTGGGCCGCCTTTTTCAATTTCGTCGCGATCGCGCTGTTCGAACTCAAGGTCGCCGCGACCGTCGGCAAGGGCATCGTCACGCCGGAGGTCGTCAACAATTACGTGATCTTCGGCGCGCTGCTCGGCGCGATTGCCTGGAACGTGATCACCTGGTACTACGGGCTGCCGTCCAGCTCCTCGCACGCGCTGATCGGCGGCATGCTCGGTGCGACGATCGCGCAGGCCGGCACCGAGCCGCTGCTCGCTCCGGGCATCATCAAGACCTCGGTTTTCATCGTCGTCTCGCCGCTGCTCGGCCTGCTGCTGGCCGGGCTGCTGTTCGTCGCGGTCGCGTGGATCTGCCGGCGCCGGACCCAGCGCGTGACCGACCGCTGGTTCCGCCGGCTGCAGCTCGTCTCCTCGGCGCTGTACAGCATCGGCCACGGCAGCAACGACGCGCAGAAGACCATGGGCATCATCTGGCTGCTGCTGATCGCGGCCGGCGCGACGACCGGCGAGCACCTGCCGTACTGGGTCGTGATCGTCTGTTACCTTGCAATTGCGCTCGGGACGCTGTTTGGCGGCTGGCGCATCGTCAAGACCATGGGCCAGCGCATCACCAAGCTGAAGCCGATCGGCGGCTTCGCCGCGGAGACCGGCGGCGCGCTGACGCTGTTCCTCGCCTCGAGCTTCGGCATCCCGGTGTCGACGACGCACACGATCACCGGCGCGATCATCGGCGTCGGCTCGGCGCGGCGCACCCGCGCGGTGCACTGGGGCGTGGCCGGCAATGTCGTCATCGCCTGGGTGCTGACGATCCCGGCCTCCGGGCTGATGGCGGCCGCCGCCTGGTGGCTGGGGCGGCATCTGTTCTGACGCCCAGGTCGCTCACTTCCTCAGGCGCGCAAAGGCTGCTGCGCGCGCATGCAGCGAAATGCAGAATCTCTCGATTCCAAGCTCTGCATTGGGCTCCAGATACTGACCTTTGCGCCCTGACTCGGCTGACGAGATGATGAAACAGGCGGCGTCGTAGAGTTGCTCCCGCACCAGTCTCAGGCAGACCAGTTCATACCGCTTGGCGTAGCTGAGAGTCTGGAAGTCCTCATCGATCGGATAGTGTTCGAGTCTTACTCTCCTGGTGCTGCGCATGGATTGCTCTGTTTCCTGCAGCATGAACAAGTATCCCAGCCAGGGGCGCTGCGACGGTGCAAGAAGCCCTTTTCGGTAAGCGGCCCAGAAGTCCGTGGCGTTTCCGAGAGCTTCTTCGACGCGATTGTTGAAGTTATTGCCGAAGCTGCCAACCTGTGACTTGACCTCAACGACTGCCACCAGATCGTTTCCAGAGGTCACAACGAGATCCCATTCCTTGGACGGGCGGTAGTAACCTGGGATCAGGCGCGACTTCTTCGCGACAGAGTGAATCTGGGGCGCCGGGAGCCCGGCATTGCTGCACACGGATGCAGCGAGTCGTGCAAAGCCGTCCGCGTGCTTGCCGCCGGTTACCGCCCCGCGGGCGCCAGTATCCTTCCGGCCTGTGGCCGCTCCTTGCCGAAGGTGTTGAGCGTCGCGCGTCTGCCAGAACTCCCTGACAGCTTCTCGGAGCCTGGCTTTCACGTTAAGCATGATCGCTGTGCCGGTTGATCCTGTGAGAGGAAAACAGCCCGGCCAGCTCCTTCTCGAGCCTTTGACATGACATGAGGAAATACTCGGAGTCGACCTCGACGCCGATGCTATTACGCCCCCACTTCGCGGCGGCCAGATTCGTCGTGCCGGTACCCATGAACGGGTCCAGTACGGTATCACCCACAAAACTGAACATCCGCACGAGGCGCTCCGCCAATTCCAGCGGATAGGGGGCGGGATGGCTCCGGGTCGAAGCGCCAGTAAGGCCAGACCAGATCTGCTGAAACCACTCCTTGTGTTTCTCTGCAGAGATCACGCTCAGCAGCCGGGTTTCAAGCGACGGGCTGCGGTATCCACCAGGCTTGCGTTCCATCAGGATGAATTCGACGTCGTTCTTGATGACCGAGTTGGGTTCGAAAGGCTTGCCAAGAAATCCGCCCCCGTTCCCCTGCGCCTCGAATTTCGCGTTCGCAATCTTGTACCAGATGATCGGCGCAAGATTGCTGAAGCCGATGTTCCGGCATTCCACCTGAATCGAGGCGTGCAATGGAACGACCGTGTGCTGGCCGTCATTCTGTCGTCTCGACAAACACACGTCGCCAACGACACAGATCAGCCTGCCACCAGGCACCAGCACTCGATAGCAGTGCTGCCAAACCTGGTTCAGCTCGCGGATGAACTCGGCATAGTCATCGATGTGGCCCATCTGGCCCAGAGTGTCCCGATACTCCTTCAGCGTCCAGTACGGTGGAGAAGTGACAACGAGATGCACACTCCGGTCTGGAATGAAACTGAGGTCCCGGGCGTCGTGTCGATGAACCGAATGTTCCGTGGGCAGATGGCTGACATGATCCGCGATCCGTGCCAGGAGCGGCGGGTCCTTTGCGATCCTTGGCAGAGCGGTCTGAGGGTCTCCCAATTGCGTCATATCGACAGGAAAGTCCTTTGCGTATGGCATTGCGTTGCGGGAACGCCGGGCGCTCCTCACCTTCGCGGGCGGCGCGGAGTCATCGACCATCTCAGCCGGCGCAGACACAGCCTGGTATATCTCCGGGGTCATTCCATTTCCCTACGATCGGCGGGCGTCGCGCTCCGTGAACAACGGCCATTGATCAGCTACATATTTCTCGGCCGCTTCACGCACGACCCACGCGAGAGAGACCTTCTTGGCCGCGGCGAGTTTCTCAAGGTCTTCGTAAACCGCTGGCGAAAAGCTGATGGACGCCCGCGCACTCTTCGGCGTACGCCGGCTGGCAGTTGTCTTTCTGGGCATCGGCGCCTCCTCATGTGTGCACCATATTACACCAGATCGGTGCACGACACTGATAGGTCATAAGTCGTGGAATCCGATACCGAATTTCCTGCTGCCCTCCGGTACAATCGCCCTCGATGCCCCTCGCCATCGTCATCCTGGCCGCGGGCCAGGGCAAACGCATGCGCAGCCACCTGCCGAAGGTGCTGCAGCCGCTCGCCGGCCGGCCGCTGCTCGCGCATGTCGTCGCGACCGCCCGCCGGCTGCAGCCCGCGGCGATCCATATCGTGTATGGCCACGGCGGCGAGCAGGTGCGCGCCGCGCTGCCGGATCCGGATCTGCGCTGGGTGCTGCAGGCCGAACAGCTCGGTACCGGGCACGCGTTGCAGCAGGTCATGCCGGCGATCCCGCCTGAGCACACGGTGCTGGTGCTGTACGGCGATGTGCCGCTGGTACGCGCGGAGACCCTCGCCGCGCTGGTCGCGCGCGCCGGCCCGACCACGCTGGCGCTGCTGTCGGCGGTGCTGCCCGACCCGGCCGGCTACGGCCGGGTGATCCGCGACCGCGGCGGGCGGGTCGTGCGCATCGTCGAGCACCGCGACGCGAACCGCAAGGAACTCGCCGTCGCTGAGGTCAACACCGGCCTGCTGGCCGCGCCGGCGGCGGCTCTCGGCCGCTGGCTCAGCGGGCTCGGCTGTGACAACGCGCAGCGGGAGTACTACCTGACCGACTGCATCGGCACGGCGGTGCGGGAGGGCTGGGTGGTCGAGGCCATCGTCGCGGTTTCGGCGGCGGAGGTGCTGGGTGTCAACGACCGGATCCAGCTCGCCGAGGTCGAGGCCGCCTGGCGCCGCGCCCGCGCGCTGGAGCTGATGCAGGCCGGCGTCACGCTGGTGGACCCGGGCCGCGTCGATGTGCGCGGGACCGTGAGCTGCGGCCAGGACGTCGTGCTCGACGTCGACGTGATCCTGGCGGGTGAGGTGCGGCTCGGCGACCGCGTGCGCATCGGCCCGCACTGCCTGCTCGCCGACTGCACGCTCGGCGCCGATACCGAAGTGCGCGCGAACTGCGTGATCGAGGGGGCGAGCGCGGAGGAACGCTGCCAGATTGGCCCGTTTGCGCGGCTGCGGCCGGGCACCCGCCTCGCCGCGGGGGTGCACATCGGCAATTTCGTCGAGGTCAAGAACAGCGTGCTCGGGCCGGACAGCAAGGCCAACCACCTGAGCTACGTCGGCGACGCCGACCTCGGTGCGCGCGTCAATGTCGGCGCCGGCACGGTGACCTGCAACTACGACGGCGCCAACAAGCACCGCACGACCATCGGCGCCGGTGCCTTCATCGGCTCCGGGACCATGCTGGTCGCGCCGGTGACGGTCGGTGACGAGGCGACGATCGGTGCCGGCTCGACGATCACGCACCCGGCGCCGGCGGGCAAGCTGACCCTCGAGCGCAGCCGGCAACAGACCATCGAGGGCTGGCGCCGGCCGCAGAAGAAGCCGAAGTAGCCGGACGGATTCTGTGAAATGCCGGCGCCGCCCGGCCCGCGACGCTGGCGTACAATGGCGCCGCGCGACGGCCGGGTTCCCTCCCCGGAGTCCCGCGGATCCGGGATCGTCCTGAGGTCGAGCGCCTATGTGCGGAATCGTCGGAGCAGTAGCGGACCGCGATGTCGTTCCGATCCTGATCGAAGGGCTGCGCCGCCTCGAGTATCGCGGTTACGATTCAGCCGGCCTCGCGGTACTGAACGGCGGCAGCGAGGTCGCCCGCCTGCGCGCGGTCGGCAAGGTCGAGCGCTTGAGCGCGGCGCTTGCCGCTCATCCGACCACCGGTCACCTCGGCATCGCGCACACGCGCTGGGCCACGCACGGCGTGCCGAATGAACGCAACGCCCACCCGCACGTGTCGCGCGACGGCGTCGCGCTCGTGCACAACGGCATCATCGAGAACCACGAGGTGCTGCGCGCGGAATTGCTGGCGCTCGGCTACGAGTTCAGCTCTGACACCGATACGGAAGTCATCGCGCACCGGATTCACCATCACCTGCAGGCCACCGGCGAGCTGTTCGCGGCCGTGCAGCGCACGGTCCGCGACCTGCAGGGCGCCTATGCGCTGGCCGTCATCTGGGGCCGCGATCCGGACTGCATCGTGCTGGCGCGTGCCGGCTGCCCGGTGGTCATCGGCATCGGCGCCGATGAGAACTTCGTCGCTTCTGACGTCGCGGCGCTGCTGCCGGTCACGCGCCGCTTCGTATTCCTCGAGGAAGGTGACGTCGCCTGCATCCGGCGCCGCACGATCCGCGTCGTGGACGGTCAGGGCCGCGCCGCCGAGCGGCCGGTGCGCGAATCGGAGCTCTCGGCGGACGCGGTCGAACGTGGTGATTCCCCGCACTACATGCTCAAGGAGATCCATGAGCAGCCGGCGGCGGTGGCGCAGACGCTGGCCGAGCGGGTCGCCGGCGGCCGGCTGCTGGCGCAGGCGTTCGGCCCGGCGGCGATGGAGGTGCTGCGCCGGACCCGGTCGGTGCACATCGTCGCCTGCGGCACCAGCTTCCACGCCGGGGTCGTCGCCGGCTACTTCATCGAGCAGCTGTGCCGGATCCCCTGCCGGGTCGAGATCGCGAGCGAATTCCGTTATCGCGCCCCGGTCGTGCCGGCCGACTCGCTGTTCGTGTCGGTGTCCCAGTCCGGCGAGACCGCCGACACGCTGGCGGCGCTGCGCCTGGCCAAACACGAGGGTTTCCTGTCGACGCTGGCGATCTGCAACGTGCCGGAGAGTTCGCTGGTGCGCGAGTCCGAGCTGGTGCTGCTGACCCGCGCCGGACCGGAGATCGGCGTGGCCTCGACCAAGGCGTTCACGACCCAGCTCGCCGCGCTCGGCATGCTGACCGTGGCGCTCGGCAAGCATCACGGCATCGACCCGGAGCGCGAGCGCGGGCTGGTGCAGCGGCTGCTCGAACTGCCGGCGCTGCTCGAGCAGACGCTGGCGCTGGAACCCGAGCTGCGCGAACTGGCGGCACGGATCGCCGATAAGCACCATGCGCTGTTCCTCGGCCGCGGCGCGCTGTTCCCGATCGCGATGGAAGGCGCGCTGAAGCTGAAGGAGATCTCCTACATCCACGCCGAGGCCTACGCCGCCGGTGAGCTGAAGCACGGACCGCTGGCACTGGTGGACGCCGACATGCCGGTCATCGCCGTCGCCCCGAACAACGACCTGCTGGAGAAGGTCAAGTCGAACCTGCAGGAGGTGCGCGCGCGCGGCGGCATGCTGTACGTGTTCGCCGACCCGGAGTCGGGCTTCGCAACGTCCGCGGACGTACAGGTCATCACGATGCCGCGTCACGTCAGCTACTTCCAGGCGCCGGCGGTGTACACGCTGCCGCTGCAGCTTCTCGCCTATCACACGGCCGTGCTGAAGGGCACCGACGTGGACCAGCCGCGCAACCTGGCCAAGAGCGTCACGGTGGAGTAATCTTGCAAGGACCGCTGGCGCAGTGTCCCGGCAGACAGGCGGCGAAAGGCGTCTGTGTCAGCAGCGGACCCGTGACGCTCGACATTCGTCCGCTGAGTGCCTACCAGCGGCAGCTGATTGACGCTATCGAGCGGCTGAAGTCCAGCAGGCGTACAGCACTTGCTCGAGCAATGGGAGGTCAGTAAATAGAATCTGTTGCCTAGCGCTTATACTGCCGAAACTGACCTAAAGAGATGGCACCGATTGGCTTCCTGTCGCGATCAGCAGTACCAGCTCATACCAACCAGACGCACCCACCTCTGGTAGGTACGAAAAAGCCAGCATCAAGAAGTCAATATCCCGGGCGAAATACTCAGGTTGCACGGAGTCAAAGTTAGAATTTTCACGAACAGAAGTCAATAGCGATGTCATTGATCAATTTGTGGAGAGCTAACCCTGAAGCTGTCTTAGGCATGACTTTGCCCACGGTCGTTCGGATGGCGATCGATCCTGAGAACTCTCTCAAAGATGGAAGTCCAGGCTCGCTGGTTTTTAGACAGTTTCTTACTGAAGTCGAGAGCAAAAAGCTAGCATCCTTCGCCACCTACTGCTTGGAAAATTCGTTCGCGGACAGTGGACAGATTTTGCAAGACATCGTGAACGAGATTGGCAGACGGCTTGGTTTTAGCGCCGAGAATGGAAGATACAGAGGCGTGAGAAACGACATCGGCTACGACGGCATATGGACTGCAAGTGGACAGAGCCTGGTAGTAGAAGTCAAGACCACTGATGCCTACACAATCCGTCTGGACACCATAGCCAACTATCGGGATCGGCTCGTAGAAGAAGCTCGCATTCCCAAAGACACGCCCATACTAATTGTTATTGGCAGGAATGACACGTCCTCACTAGAAGCACAGGTCCGTGGATCACGACACGCTTGGTCAATGCGAATCGTCGGTATAGACGCACTATTGAGCCTTGCATAAATGCCTGACAGTTTCACAATGGCAGTTCAGCCTGTTGCCAGAAGGCGCGGATCAGGCTCGGGCGGCGTTGCATGGAGCACAGCCGATTGCGCGCAGTGGTTTTGA
>Ga0194120_10000438_pt1 | contig 78582 bp, 65 predicted proteins | sample TA2MahCa65mmetaG_FD_148642 | JGI IMG/M metagenome (GOLD analysis project Ga0194120, IMG submission 148642) | Freshwater microbial communities from Lake Tanganyika, Tanzania - TA2015019 Mahale Deep Cast 65m | ecosystem: Environmental > Aquatic > Freshwater > Lake | place: Tanzania: Lake...
CTGAAAATCTGCGTGTCGGCAGTTCGATTCTGCCCCTGGCCATACCGGCAGAAAAACAACAGAGAAACAACAGAGAAACAACAGAGAGACAACAGACGCCCGGGCCGGGATGGTCCGGGCGTCTGCTTTCTTGTCGGGGTCGGGCAATGCCGCCGGATCGGGGGCGCACGGGGCGGGGCAACTTTCCGTGAACTGAGGGTGTCAGATGTTTGGGTTGCCGCTGTCCCCAGCGAGTGGTCTCGCGCGTCTTTCACCGTCTCGTAATGCGGCCGCAACAACCGCCTAACGACGGCACCCCAAGTTGGTCCCTACCCATATCCGGAATCCCGATGCGACTCGGCTCGTGGCCTTCTCTCCTGCGCGTGCTCGCGATGTGCAGCGTTCTCTGGCTGTCCCGCGAACTCTCGGCCCAGGCGCCCGCCCCCTCGAGCCCAGACGCCGGGCAGAACACCGCCGTACGCGCGTATCTGGATTGCCAGGAGTGGGGGTGTGACCGGGAGTTCCTGGTGACCGAGATGAAGTGGGTCAACTGGATGCGCGAGCGGCTGGATGCTGAAATCCACGTGCTCATCACCTCGGCAGCCACGGGATCCGGAGGGCGTCGATATACGGCGGTGGCGATCGGACAGAAGCAGTATGCCGGAACCGCCGACACGCTGACCTACACATCAAACGCCAATGATGCGTCCGACACCCAGCGACGCGGACTGCTGCGCGTGATCAGTCAACTGCTGCTGCCGTATGCGGCCAAGACGCCGCTCGGGGCGAGGCTGTCCGTGGCGTTCGCCGCGCCGGCTGGCGGTGCCGCGGCCGCGCCGGCTGCGGCACGCGACCGCTGGAACTTCTGGACGTACAGCATCTCGGCGAACGGATTCGCCAACGGCGAGAAGCGTCAGTCGTTCAAGGATCTTTCGGGAAGCCTCGACGCCAACCGGACGACCGATACATGGAAGATCCGGATCAACGGCAACTACTCCTACGACCAGTCGTCGTTCTCGTTCAGCAACGGCGCGACGTATGGCACGCTGCAGCGGAGTTTCGGGGTGAGCACCATGGCCGTGCGCAGTCTCGGTGCGCACTGGTCCGTCGGCGGCAAGGCGCAGGCCGACCGTTCGGACTACTACAACACGGACCTCAACATGGTCGTCGGGCCAGCCGTCGAGTGGGACTACTGGCCCTACGCGGAATACACGCGCCGGCGCCTCACCGTCCTCTACTCCGTCGGCCTCCAGCACTATGACTATCAGCAGACGACGATCTACGACAAGGACCGCGAAACGCGACCCATGCACTATCTCGCCGTGGGGTTGAGCAAGCGCCAGCCTTCGGGATCGGCGAGCGTATCGCTCAGTGGGTCGCAGTTCCTGAACGCCCTCAAGCACTACAACGCCAGCGTCCACGGCAACGTGGATCTGCGGCTGGGCAAGGGATTCAGTGTGAATCTCGGGGGCAGCGTGTCACGTGTCCGCGACCAACTATACCTGCCACGCGGCGAAGCCACCGACGAGGACGTGATCGCTCGGCAACAGGCGCTGTCCACGAACTACCGCTACTTCCTGATGGGAGGGCTGCGCTACCAGTTCGGATCGATCTTCAACTCGGTAGTCAATCAGCGTTTCGGGGCTTTTGGAGGCGGTGGGCGCACGATCATGATGTCGTTCTGAACGACAGAGAACGACAGAAAACGACAGAGAACGACAGAGAACGACGGCGAGCCACTTGGCGGGTCGTGGGACTTCTCAGGAGCCTGCACGGAGGACCACGGAATGACGCAGATTACAGGCGTCGTCCGTGGTCCTCCGTCTTCTTGCGCGCTATTCTGCGCCATTCACATCTGCACACCCGACACCCACCATGCCTGCTCATACGCCCTCGCTCGACGCGCTGTGGATGCCGTTCACCGCCAACAAGGCGTTCAAGGCGCGGCCGCGCCTGCTCGTCTCCGCCAAGGACATGCACTATCGCTCGGACGACGGGCGAGAGATTCTCGACGGCACGGCGGGCCTCTGGTGCGTGAACGCGGGGCATTGCCGCGCGCCGATCGTCGAGGCGATCAGCCGTGCGACGGCGACGCTCGATTTCGCCCCCGGCTTCCAGATGGGGCATCCGTGGAGCTTCGAACTCGCCACCAAGCTCACCGGACTGCTTCCGGCGGGCATTGACCGCGTCTTCTTCTCGAACTCGGGGTCGGAGGCCGTAGACACGGCGTTGAAGATCGCGCTGGCGTACCACATCGCCCGGGGCGAGCCGCAGCGCACACGGTTCGTGGGACGCATTCGCGGCTATCACGGCGTGGGGTTTGGCGGGATTTCCGTCGGCGGCATCGAGCCGAACAAGAAGGCGTTCGCCGCCCAGCTGCTCCCGCAGGTGGATCACCTGCCGGCCACGCACGATCTCGCGCACAACGCCTTCTCCAAGGGGCAGCCGACGTGGGGCGCGCACCTCGCCGACGCACTCGAGCAGATCGTCGCCGAGCGCGGCGCGGAAACAATTGCCGCCGTGATCGTCGAGCCGATGGCCGGGTCCACCGGTGTGCTGGTGCCGCCCGTGGGTTACCTGGAGAAACTGCGCGCGTTGTGCACGACGCACGGCATCCTGTTGATCTTCGACGAAGTGATCACCGGTTTCGGACGGCTGGGGACGCCATTCGCCGCGCAGTACTTCAACGTGATGCCGGACATTATCACGCTGGCCAAGGGCGTGACGAACGCCGCGGTGCCGATGGGCGCCACCTGCGTGCAGGGGGCGATCTACGACGCCGTGGTGAACGCCACGCCGGCGGGTGTGGAGTTCTTCCACGGGTACACGTACAGCGGGCATCCGCTGGCCGCGGCGGCGGGACTGGCGACGCTCGACCTGTACGCGGCCGAGGGGATTTTCGCGCGCGCGGCGGCGCTGGCCCCGGTGTGGGAGCAGGCGGTGCACTCACTTCGCGGCGCGCGGCACGTGATTGACGTGCGCAACCTGGGGCTCGTGGCGGGGGTCGAGGTGGAACCGCGCGCGGGACGGCCGGGGACGCGCGCGTACGACGTGTTCGTGGACTGCTTCTTCAACCAGAACGCGCTGGTGCGCGTCACCGGCGACATCATCGCGCTGTCGCCGCCGCTGATCATCAGCGAGGGGCAGATCGAGGAGCTGGTGGCGCGCCTGCGGCGCGCGCTGGAGGCGACTGATTAGTAACAATTAGTTACTAATATCGGCGCCCCGGCGCGGGGCGCCCGGGCACGGCGCGGCGGCTACGGCGCCGGCCGCAGCCCGAGCCGCAGGATGCGTTCGAGCAGGTCGGGGTACGGGACGCCCGCGTGCCGCGCCGACGACGCGAACTCCTCGCGTTCGGCGATCTCGGGATTCGGGTTGGCCTCGAGGAAGTACAGGTCGCCGTGCGCATCCAGCCGGAAGTCGAGTCGGGCGTAGCCGCTCAGCTCGAGGATGCGGTAGATGCGCTTGGACACGTGGGCCGCCTCGGCGGCGAGTTCCGCGTCGAGCTCCGCCGGCCGGATGTCGATGCCGTGGCGCTCCTGATAGTCGAGGTCATGCTTGGCCCGCGCCGTGGCGATCAGCGGCTCATCCGCCGGGCGTTTCTCGGCCACGAGCTCGAAGGCGGGGAAGGCCACGAGGCGGTTATTGCCCATCACGCTGACATACAGTTCGCGGCCGTCGATGAACTGCTCGGCGATCGCGTCGGTGCCGATACGCTCGTGCACGAAGCGCACCCGCTCGGCGAGCTTCTCGTCCGAGTCCACGACCGACGCCTTGGCGATGCCGACGGAGGCGTGCTCGATGAGCGACTTCACGATGAGCGGAAAGGCCAGGTGCGTGGGGCGGCGCACCTTGCGTCCCATCGGAAAGACGGCGAACTCGGGGACGCGGATGCGGTGGTAGGCGCAGAGTTTCTTGGAGAGCGCCTTGCCACGCGAGAGAATCATCCCGCGCGGGTTGCAGCCGGTGTAGGGGACGCGCAGCAGCTCGAGATAGCTGACCACGTTGTGGTCGAAGACGACCTCGCCGTGGAATTCCTCGAGCAGGTTGAAGACGACGTGCGGCTGGAACTGCTCGACGGCGTCGCGCACGGGCGCGAGTTCGTACTGGACGCCCAGTGGGCGCACCTCGTGTCCGCACGCGCGCAGGTGGCTGACGACGTCGAACTCCGTCTTCCAGCGGTTGATGTCCTTCTCCTGCTGTCCCTCGAGCGAGTCGGGCGGGACGAGCTGCGGATGCATCAGGGCGAGGACGCGATGTTTCTTCATACGGCGATCCAGTCGCGGCGGCCGTGCTTGGACAGGAACTCCATGGTGCGGGCCGTGAGGAGCACCATGAAATCCATCAGCAGCTGCCGTTCACGGCCGACGACGCGGAGTCGGAGCTCACGGCAGCGGCCGATCATGTCGTGGAGGACCTGGTCGAGCGTGAACTGGTACTCGCCGGTCCACCGGGAGACGACGCGCCGGATCTCCTTGCGGTGCCGGCGGAGGAAGCTGCCGGCCGCCTCCCGGTGGCGGTCGCGCGGCGCATCGGAGAAGAGCCGGAGCAGGTCCTCGTCGTACGTGGTTGGGTGCTCCACGGAGTACAGCGCTCGGCGATAGGTGTAGTGCTCGAAGAGCGTCCGAGTCAGCGTGCGCGCCGGGTCGATGACCGCGCGCGTGGTGACCGCGGGCTTGCTGCCCGCCAGCTCGGTCATCAGCCGGTCCACGTACTGCAACTTCTGCAGGGCCGGCCAGCCGGCATAGCGCCGGCGCCAATCGGAACGGGGCGCCAGCCAGACGGCAAACGTCTCGGCGAAGTCCTCATCCGGATGGCTTTGCGCATACCAGCGCCGCAGGTGCTGCACGAACTTCTTGCTGGCGGGGTTCGGCCGGTACGACTCCGGGTATTTGATGGACGATCGGCCGAACAGCCGCTGCCATTCGCGTCGCCGGTGCAGCTGGAACGCGTGCTGCAGGGCATGCCCGCACTCATGCCGCAGGATCTGCATGCACTCGGCGTACGTGCCACCCTCGACCTCCAGCAGTTGCGACCGCTCCAGCTTCATCAGGCGCGCATGGGTCAGGTAGAACGGGATGGCGATGCCCGGCACGTTGCCCGGCGAGAACCACTCGTCGCTGATCCAGACGTGCGGATGCAGGCGCAGTCGGCGCGCATCGAGTTCCGCATAGAGGTCGTTGACGCAGTCCTGCAGCCAGGTGCCCTCAATGCTGACGCCGAGGTCCTTGATGCGCAGCTGCAGCAGCTGCTTGGTGGGCCAGTTGGCCCAGGGGAAGCGTCGGGTTCGATTCGGCACGCGCAGAGCGTACGACCGGCGCAGGGAGAGTGCAAGGCAGGGGGGACGGGGGACGGCGACGGCTGCACAGGAGAACACGGAGAACGGCAACGGCCTCACAGGAGAACACGGAGGACACGGAGAAACGCAACGGCCTCACAGGAGAACACGGAGGACACGGAGAACGGCAACGGCTGCACAGGAGCACACGGAGAACGGCAACGGCTGCACAGGAGAACACGGAGGACACGGAGAACGGCAACTGCAACACCTGGGGTTAACGGCTGAACGCCACGCGGACTGTCGGGTGGCGTTCACAGTTCCCCCAAGCACTTGCCGTTGCTGTTCTCCGTGTCCTCCGTGTTCTCCTGTAAGGTCGTTGCGGTCTCTTGTAGGGCAGTGGGTTTCCGTCCTCCTACCCGAGAACCGCCTTCACGGCACCCGCCACGCGCGCGGCGGTGAGCCCATACTCCGCGTAGAGCCGTGGAGCGGGAGCGGAGGCGCCAAAGCTCTCGATACCGAGGACCGCTCCCGTCGATCCCACCCAGCGGTACCAGCTCATTGGATGCGCGGCTTCGATTGCGACGCGCGGCACGCCGTCCGGGAGCACGGCCGCCCACCATGCCGCGTCCTGTCGAGCAAAGAGTTCGAGCGAAGGCGCGCTGACCACGCGCGTGGCAATCCCCTCGGCGGCAAGCGCCTGTTGGGCCTCGAGCGCAATCGCCACCTCCGATCCGCTGGAGAGAATCACGGCGCGCGGTGCCGTGCCATCGGCGGGATCGGCGAGCACGTAGGCGCCACGGGCGAGCCCGGCAGCACCGCCCCTTCCCGTGCGATCAATGAAGGGCACCTTCTGGCGCGAAAGAACGAGCGCCACCGGTCCGCCCTTGTGCTCGAGCGCCACGCGCCAAGCCTCGACCGTCTCGGCCGCATCGGCGGGGCGGACGACGAGCAGGTTGGGGATGCAGCGGAGGGCTGCGAGGTGCTCGATGGGCTGGTGCGTTGGGCCGTCTTCGCCGAGTCCGATGGAATCGTGCGTGAAGACGTAGATCACGTGCTGTCCCATCAGCGCGGCGAGACGGATGGCTGGCCGCATGTAATCCGCGAACACGAGGAACGTGCCGCCGTACGGAATGAAACCACCGTGCAGGGCCATCCCGTTCATAATGGCGCCCATCGCGTGCTCGCGGATGCCGAAATACAGGTTGCGCCCGTCGGGGTGCTCGGCGGAGCAGCCCGTGGCGCCTTTCACGATCGTGAGATTCGACCCGGCGAGGTCGGCCGAACCGCCGAGCAGCTCTGGCACGTGCGGCGCGACGGCGTTGATGACGGCGCCGCTGGCGGCGCGCGTGGCCACGCTGCCATTGGCGGCGTCGAAGGTGGGGAGATGGCTTTCCCACTTGGCGGGCAGATCGCCATGCCACCGGCGGCCGAGCTCCTTGGCCTCCGCGGGATGTGCCTTGGTGTAGGCGACGAAGCGCTGCATCCAGTCCTTCTGTGCCTGCTCGCCGCCGGCGGTCACCTGCGCACGCCAGTGGGTGACGGCCGCCTCGGGAACCGTGAACGGCTCGGCGGGCGTCCAGCCGAGCGCCTGCTTGGTAAGCGCGATCTCGTCCTTGCCGAGGGGTTCGCCGTGGGCCTTGGCCGTCCCCGCGCGGTTGGGCGATCCGAAGCCGATGACGCTCTTGGTGATGATGAGCGTGGGGCGCTGCGTGTCGGCCTTTGCCGCGGCGACGGCACGGTCGATCGCGGCGAGATCATTCACGTCGGCGACGTGCAGGACCTGCCAGCCGTAGGCCTCGAAGCGGCGCGCGGTGTCGTCGCTGCACGTCAGGTCGGTGCGGCCGTCGATCGAGATGCCATTGTCGTCGAAGAACCCAATGAGCTTGCCGAGCTTCTGGTGTCCGGCGAATGACGCCGCCTCGTGGGAGAGGCCCTCCATCAGGCAGCCGTCTCCCGCGATGAACCAGGTGTAGTGGTCGATCACGGCGTGCTCAGGCCGGTTGAATGTCGCCGCCAGCGAGCGCTCGGCGAGGGCCAGACCCACCGCATTGGCGATGCCTTGGCCCAGCGGTCCGGTGGTGGTTTCCACGCCGGGCGTGTGCCCGACTTCCGGGTGCCCGGGGGTCTTGCTCCCCCACTGCCGGAACTGCTTGAGGTCGTCGAGTGAGAGGTCGTACCCCGACAGGAAGAGCGTGCCGTACAGCAGCATGGACGCGTGGCCCGCGGAGAGGACGAACCGGTCGCGATCCTGCCACCGCGGGTTGGACGGGGCGTGGCGCAGGTGGCGCGTAAAGAGGGCGTAGGTGAGCGGGGCAAGCGCCATGGGCGTCCCGGGGTGCCCGGAGTCGGCGGCCTGCACCGCATCCATGGCAAGGGTACGCACCGTGTTGATGGCGAGGAGATCGAGGGCAGCGGAATCGGCCACGGGCCGCAGCTCCGGCGGTGTGAGGTGACTGGGGGCGCACGAGGCCGCGCGCCGGCGTGAAAAGTACGCCGGGAGCCGACGCGCGGCGATGCTTGCGTCCTGCGCACACACCGACGCCAGCGGCCGCTCCGCCTGTTGTTGCCGCGCCGGTTGAGGAGGTGGCGCGTGCGAAGATGTCGGAACCAGCGACGCGCGTCGCGCGGGACGCCGCGCGTCCCGCGCCAGTCACAGGCGCGGTGGACGTCGCCGCGCCGTCACGCGACGCGGCGGTCGCCGTCGAGGCAAAGGAAGTGGTCAGCGCCGAGCGCGTCGTGCGGGAACGCGAAGCGACAACGGCCGTTGCCGCAAAGGCCGCGCCGACTCCGGAGGCGCTGGCGGCGTCCGTCATGCCAACGGCACAGAACGCCCTCCAGGCGCAGCGTATCACGAATGTCGGCGGTGTGGCCGGGGGAACGGCCGCGGCGCTGCGCGCGGAGGCACGGCAGGCGCCGATTTGCTATCGCGTCCTGCCGGACAGCGCACCGCCGGCAGCAGCGGTCGTGATGCGGCTCGTACGCGTATATGGTGACACGCTGCACCTTGAAGGCACACCGGCGAAGTCAGCGGAGACCGCCTGGCTCGTCCCGCGTGGCGCAACGTGGCGCGGCATCATGATCACGCGCGGGGACACGGTGCGCGTGGTCCCGGCAACGGGCATCCTCACGCTCTGTCCCGCTCCTTGAGTCGGAGGGAGTCGCCGCGCCGGAAACGTACGCCGGCGCGGTGCGTCGCGCGGTGGATCGCTACTTCGCTCCGTTGAGGCTGATCAGCACCACCTTGCCGTCATTGAAGAGCGGCACGGCGATACGCTGGCGCTTCGGGTCGTAGCCGATGTCGGCGGGGTTGGGCAATCCCTTGAGCAGCGTGGACGACGCGCCGTTCGCGAAGACACTAAGGGACGAGTCGGCCCAACTCGTGTAGACGGCGCGACCGTCGGCAAGCACCTCGAGGCCGTCGCCCGCACCCGCGCCGGAGCCGAGGGAGTCGGCGGTAGCCATGCCCGGCTTCCAGCTGAAGAACGTGGTGCTCGCGAAGGCATTGATGAGGAAGCGCTGCGCTTCGGCGTCGTACGCGATGCCGTTGGGGCCAGGCGACCCGGTGAAGTTCACCACCGCCTTGTACTGCCGGCCGATGACCTGGACGATGCGATCCGGCCCCGGGTGTGTCATCTCCCCCTTCTCGTCGAAGCGCACCCCCGTATCGGTGATGTAGACCGATCCGTCGGGTCCGGCCACCAGGTCGTTGAGGAACGCCGAGCCCTTGATTTCGATGGACGCGACCGGCGCGCCGGTCTTGGTGTTGAAGCCGCGCAGGGCGTCGATATCTGCCACCCAGAGCGTCTCACCGACGATCGCCATGCCCTTGGGGGCATTCAGGATGACACCATTCCGTCCGCCTTCGATGAACGGAATCGAGTCCATCATCGCGCCGTCAGCGGTCAGGCGGGCGATGAAGCCATTGCCATCCTTCTGCGACGGATTGCCGTTGATGTTCGAGACGAACCAAAGGTCCTGCGCTTCATCGTAGCGCACCGACTCTGGGGTCTTGAATCCAGCGGTTTCAACAATGCGTTGCGGCCCCGACGGGGCGGTTTCAGCGGCGGGTTGCTGTTCCGCGCCAGAACACGCGGCCGCAAGAAGGGCTGTGGCGGACACGAGGAGAGTACGCGGGGAGGACGTCATGGCCCTAGGGGTAATGGGGACGGACCGGTCGGCGCTCTCTCGCCTCTGGCGGGACGAACGCCCAACTTATTGGAATGTACGATGCCCGACGAAGCGCCGCCGATGCATCGCCGCGTCGTGGCTGATCGTATCACCCTGTACCGAGGCTGCTATGCCACTTCTCCGCCGCTTACTGACCGTCCTCGCGATGTTGGTGCCGACCACGACGGTGCTCGCCCAAGCGTTCGACACCACGGCCTTCGCCGCGCTGCGCTGGCGCGAGATAGGTCCTTACCGGGGCGGGCGTTCGGTGGCCGTGGCCGGATCGACCCAACGTCCATACGAGTACTGGATGGGAACAACCGGGGGCGGCGTCTTCAAGACGGTGGATGGCGGCATGAGTTGGCAGCCGGCCACGGACGGCTACTTCGGCGGTACGATCGGTGCGCTGGCCGTGGCCGAGTCGAATCCGGATATCGTATGGGCGGCAGGCGGCGAGACGCCCATTCGCGGCAACACCGCGCCCGGCGACGGCGTCTGGACGTCGCGTGATGCCGGACGAACGTGGTCTCGCATCACGTTCTTCGACCCCAAGAACCACTCGTCGCGCATTCGCATCCATCCCACGAACCCCGACATCGTCTGGATTGGCGTTCTTGGACACGTCTTTGGCCGCAATGAACAGCGGGGCGTCTTCAAGACCACCGACGGCGGTCGCTCATGGCGCAAGGTGCTCTACCGCGATGACGCGACGGGCATCTCCGATCTCGTCATCGATCCGGCCGATCCCCGCGTGCTGTATGCGGCCTTCTGGCACGCCTACCGCACGCCGTGGTCGATGAACTCCGGCGGTCCCGGCGGCGGCATCTTCAAGAGCACCGACGGTGGTGAGTCGTGGACGGAGCTGACGGCCAACCCCGGGCTGCCCAAGGGGTTGCTCGGCAAGATCGGTCTCGCGGTGTCCGGCGCTAGGTCGAGCCGCATCTGGGCGCTCATTGAGGCCGATGAGGGTGGCGTGTACCGCTCCGATGACGGCGGCGCGACGTGGGCGAAGCTGAACGACGAGCGCAAGCTGCGGCAGCGCGCGTGGTACTACTCGCGCATCATCGCCGATCCCAAGGACAGCAATGTGGTCTACGCGCTGAACGTGCAGTGGTTCCGGTCGCGCGACGGCGGCAAGACGTTTGCGCAGAACATGCCGGTGCCGCACGGCGACAATCACGACCTGTGGATCGCGTCGAACGACCCGGAGCGCATGGTGCAGGCGAACGACGGCGGGGCCAACGTGTCGTTCAATGGCGGCCGGTCGTGGACCAATCAGGCCTTTGCCACGGCGCAGATGTACCATGTGACGACGACGAACCACTTCCCCTACCAGGTGTGCGGCGCGCAGCAGGACAACAGCACGCTGTGCGGCCCTTCGCGCAAGGAAGGGGGGATGACGATGGAGGATTTCAAGGAAGCCGCCGGTGGCGAGTCCGGGTATCTCGCCGCGAATCCCGTGAAGCCCGACATCATCTTTGGCGGTTCCTACGGCGGGCTGCTGACGCGCAAGGATCTTGCGACTGGACTTGAGCGGAATGTCAGCCCGTGGCCGGACAACCCGATGGGGTACTCGTCGGAGGACATCCAGTACCGCTTCCAGTGGACGTTCCCGATCATGTTCTCGCCGCACAACGCAAACGTCCTGTATGCGGCGGGGAGCCAGCTGTTCAAGACGACAAATGAAGGGGAGAGTTGGTCCATCATCTCGCCGCCGCTGGCGCGCCGCGACCCCAAGACGATGGGCGCATCCGGCGGGCCGATCACCAAGGACCAGACCGGCGTGGAGACGTACGGCGTGATCTTCGCGCTGAGCGAATCCCCAATCACGCCGGGGCTGCTCTGGGCCGGCACGGACGACGGGCTCATCTGGATCACCCGCAACGGCGGGGTCAACTGGACAAACGTCACGCCCAAGGACATCGGCGACTTCACGCGCGTCTCGCTCATCGATGCCGGGCACTTCAACGCTGGCACCGCATACGTGGCGGCGAACCGCTATCAGCAGAACGACTTCTCGCCGATCCTCTACAAGACGACGGACTACGGCAAGACTTGGACGCGGATTGTGAGTGGCATTCCGGGCGATGAGTTCACACGGGCGATCCGTGAGGATCCGACCAAGGCCGGCCTGCTCTACGCCGCCACGGAGAAGGGAGTGTGGGTGTCGTTCGACGATGGCGCGCACTGGCAGTCCCTGCGGCGCAACATGCCCTCGGTGCCGGTGCACGACATGGTCGTGAAGGACAACGACCTGGTGCTCGGCACGCACGGCCGGTCGTTCTGGATCATGGATGACGTCTCGCCGCTGCGGCAGTTGGCCGCGGCGGTCACCGCGAAGACGGCCCATCTCTACAAGCCGGCCGACGCCTATCGCATTGATTGGGGGGGCGGTTTCCGGATTCCCGGATCAGGCTACGGCGGGCAGACGCCGGTGGGGCAGAATCCGCCGTCGGGCGCCGTGATCTACTATCACCTGAAGGACGGCGGCACGCGTGTGACACTGGAGTTCATCGACGCGAAGGGTGCGCTGATCAAGTCGTTCAGCAGCGACTCGGTGGCGGCTTCCACGGGCGGCGCGCCGCGCGCGATGCGCGCGCCGAACCGCGCCGGCCTGAACCAGTTCAACTGGAACCTCCGCTATGCGGACGCCGCGCGCTTCGATGGCATGATCTTCTGGGCTGGCGGCGTAACGGGGCCGCTGGCGCTTCCAGGGAAGTACACGGTGCGCCTGACGGCGGGGAACGAGACACAGGCACAGACTTTTACCGTCAAGGCGGACCCGCGGTGGAAGGTCGCGATGGCCGATCTCGTCGCGCAGTTCGACTTCCTCATCCAGGTGCGCGACAAGGTGAGCGAGGCAAACGAGGCCGTGGTCACGGCGCGCGACGTGAAGGCGCAGGTTGCCGACCGGTTGAAGCAAGCGCCGCAGCTTGGTGACCAGGGCACGGCGCTGAACGGCAAGGTGACGGCGGTTGAGGGCGAGATCTACCAGATCCGCAACCAGAGCTCACAGGATCCGCTCAACTACCCGATCAAGCTCAACAACAAGATCGCGGCACTGCTGGGGGTCGTGGGCTCCTCTCCGGGGCGCCCCACCGCACAGGCCGTGCAGGTCTTCAAGGAGTTGAACGCCAAGCTCGAGGTCCAGGCGAAGCGGATGGAAAAGGTGTATGCGGAAGACCTCAAGGCGTTCAACGACCAACTGAAGAAGCTCGGCCTGCCGGAAGTGACGCCGAAGAAGAAGGCGCCCAACGTGGCGGCCGACTAGGCGCGCGACATCCCGTCAAAAGGCACGAAGGGAGCGGCGACTTGCCGCTCCCTTCGTCGTCTGACCGTACCGCAACGTTAGCGTGCGCCCTTGGCCTTTGGTGCCGCGCCCGGCGCGAGGTAGTCCTCGAGGATCACCCACCTGGTGATGTCCGACCGCACCCGCCATTTCGTGGCGTAGCGACCCCGCTCAAGCACGGAATCGCGCTCCGAGCGCTTGAGCACCATCACGTAGCTGCCGCTGTCGGCCATCGTGGAGTCGTCGAGCGTCTCAAGGCGCTTGGAGGTTCGTTCGATTCCCTTGAGAGACTTATCGCGCGCGAGAGTGAGCAGGTGAGAAACGATGGCGGCGTTTCCCAGGATGGTCCCTTCCGGGGTCTTCAACGCGGCGTCGGCATGATACAGCTGGCTCAGCATGCGGCCATCCTGATGCACCATGGTGGCGCTGGCCAGGCTATACCCCTGATTGACGGCGATGACGCGTTGCATCGGATCAGGCGGAATCAACGGCGGCTTCCCGGCCTCTGGAATGACGGGCTTCGGAACAGTCGACGGAACGGCAATGACGGCTGGCGCATTCGCGGGCGCCTTGGAATCCGGGACGGCGGCGTCCTTCGCGGCGGGTGATCCACACGCGACGAGCCCGGCCACGGCAACGGCGGAGACAAACCTGTGATGCATGATGCGTGCTAGGTTCTTGATGTGAGGTCGGGGAAGTCCGGCGGCATGGCAACCGCCATACCCATCGCATTGTACCCCTTGTCCACGTACGTGGTGGATCCCGTGATGCCGCTGCTCAACGGCGAGCAGAGAAAGGCGGCGGTGTAAGCGACCTCGGTGGCCGTCAACACCTCGGGAAGGGGCGAGTTGAGTTTGTAGTAGTCCACAAGCGTTTCGACGATGCCGATGGCGCTGGCGGCGCGCGACGCCATCGGGCCGGCCGAGATGGTGTTGACGCGAACGCCAAACCGCCGACCGGCTTCGAACGCCAGCGTGCGCGTGTCGCTCTCGAGGGCGCCCTTCGCCGTGGACATGCCACCGCCGTAGCCGGGAATGACCCGCTGGCCGGCCAGATATGACAGCGAAACCACTGCCCCGTCGCGACGCATCAGCGGCCCCAGCCGCGCAAGCATGGAGACCAGCGAGTAGGACGAGATGCTCAACGCCGTGAGGTAACCGGCGCGGCTGGTATCGAGGAGCTGCTTCTTTACCTCGGGACCGTTGGCCAGCGAATGCACCAGGATATCGAGCGACTGATCCCCGTAGTCGGCCAGCCACGCCTTCGCGAGTCCGTCGATCGAGAAGTCGCCAACGTCTTTATACCGCTTGCTCTCACACAGCTCCTGCGGCGCGTCTCCCAGCGTGTCAAAGGCGGCGTCGAGCGCATAGATGTGCTCGAACGCGAGCTTAGAGCCATCTGACAAGGTGCGAGCCTCGTCGAGCTTACCGCGCTCAAGGAGGTTCTTGAAGATCGTCATGGCCGGCGGCCATGTGGCCACACTCACCGTGGCGCCCGCCTCGGCGAGCGCCTTGGCGATCGCGAAGCCAAAGCCATGGTCGTCCGACACGCCGGCGACGAGCGCCCGCTTGCCTCGAAGGTCGATGTTCAGCATGCAGGGACTATAGGGGGAGCCCTCAGTCCCTACAAGAGTTCAGTGACCTTCCTGACCAGTTCGAAGGCATTGGCCACATACACGACATCGGCCTTGCCCTGCGCCCAGCCGCAGTTGGCGTCCAGGTTGATGGCGCGGCGCTCGCCAATAAAGCGCCATCCCACGACGTGGGGCTCCTCGCCGTGGCAGCAGGTGGAAAGGCCCTTGGGATGCCGCGGGGTCGCCCCCGTTTGTCCCACCTGATTCAGGTGCGACATGAACGAGAAGACGTTGTGTCCCTCGCTGGACTGGTCCACAAGGGACTTACTGCTCCCCAGTGACGCACCGGATTTGTCGAGGAATCCGAGGATCATCTGGGCGGCTTCGTCCAGATGCACCTGACCATCACCCTGCTTCTTCGTCCAACCGACCCCGGCCACGAACAGCAACTTGGCGTCCGGGCGGATGGTCTGCGCGTTCGACGGCGGCGCCTGATTTCCCACCACCGTGGTTCGGCGCAGGCGGTCATCGATCGGCACTTCAAGGTGCTGCACCGGAACATCCCTCGACACACCGTCCCACCGCGGGAACACCCCAGCATCCACCGTGAGGAACCACGGGCGCGCCGAGCGTGTGAGTGTGCCGATCATGCGTTGGCGGTAGTAGCCACGCTGGATGCGCAGCGCGCCATCCGCGACCGCGAACCCGCCGACGTGCGTATCAACCCGTCCGCCCATTCGCTGGGCGACTCCCGGCAGCACGCGATTGAACCGCGAGGTGGCCGGCGCGAGGACGATCGTGGCCCCTGATGCGCGGCAGATGGCGTCGAGCGCCGCCGCATCGGTGGCGTAGCGCGACACGGCGAAGTCCCCGCCTTGCACGGCGAAGAACGCATCGGCGCCGCAGCCGGAGGTCGTCGTGATTGCCCCGGACACGTCGCCGCCGATGATGCCCACGGCGAAACGGGCGTCGGCCAGCTGAGAACGCAGCTCCGACGAACCAGTGAGCGCCTCGAGCGCGGCGCGCCCCAGCGTTCCGTCATCTTCGGTGTGCGCGAGAAACAGGATGGTTTCCATGGTCATCTCTAGGCCTTGATCCACTCGGCGATTTCGCGGGCCATCTCGTCCAGCGGCACATCCTTCACGATGCGCGTCTTGCGCTCTTGCTTCGGCAGCTCGAGGCTCATGAAGGTGGTTCCGCCCTGCGCGCCGACCTGCACGGACGACGCCTTCTGCAAGGCCGGCATGATCCCGCGCATATTCGCCATTCCCACCTGCGGGTTGTTCGGCGGCTCAGGCAGGCTGCCGGTTGCCCAGGCAATGGCGCACGGCGGACCAGAGACCTTCGACGCGAGATACTGCCCGCCCTCCACGCGCTCGAGCACCGTGAGCACGCCATCGGCGGTAACGGTGAGTTCATCGGCCGACAGGAACTGGTCGGTGATGCCTAGCCGCTCGCCGACCATCTGCACGGTGGCGCCGGCATCGCGCGAAGCCGACGCACAGCCGCCGAAGAGCAGCAACCGCGAACGGTCGAGCGCCGGAATGCGCTCGATGGCAGCGGCCAGCGCCTCGGCCACGTCGAACGCATCGTGGAATCCGCTGGCCGAACCATCCACGGCGACGAGTTCAAAGGGGACCTTCTGCGCGATGCTCATCATCAGCTGCTGCAGCTTGGCCTTGGGCCCGAGGCTCACGAGCCAGACCTTGCTGCCGGGATGCGCCGCGGCGACATGCGCCGCTTCGAAGAGCGCGTGCCCCGCCCACGGATCGAGCACGGCGGGGAGCATCATCTCGTTCTTCAGGCCGGGGCCGGTCGGCCCCTGCACCGGTTCAAGCGTCTGCAGAAGGTCCGGGACGAGACTGCCCAGGACGACAACGTGATAGCCAGTGGACATCGCGTGGCGCTTCCTTTCGATGTGGGCTAGTTGATGGGGGAGTGGAGGCCGCCGGAGCCAGCAGCGAACCGAACATTGCTGCGCTCCGCGTCAGCCGCATGCGGCTTCGAGCAGTTCCACATACAGACGCCGCAGTGAATGCACTTCTCGCGGTCGAACACCGGTACGCCATCGGGACCGGGCATGATCGCCTGTCCAGAACAGCCGTCGATGCACACCTGCTCGCCGCACCCCGCGCAGGTGGCGACGTCGGCGAAGGTCACATGGTCGGCGAATCCGCCCGCTGCCTGCACCTTGCCGCCCATCAGCAGCGCGTCCTGATGCGAGACGAGCAGCGCTCCGTCGAGTTCAATCCGGGGCCATCCCGACCGATCCATCAGCGCGTCGTGCACCGGCAGGCCGGCGGCGAGGCAGCGGCGGCGAATCTCGCGGATCTCCTCCCCGGGGATGCGATCGCCGTAGTATCGCTCGAGCGACGGAAGCCGGTCGTGCGGTGGCACTACCTTGCCGGGCATATTGACGAGGCCGCGGGTCAGACCGGTGAGGCCCATCCCGACCAAGCCGCGCAGGAAGCCAGCGTTGAAGCCGTCACGCGCACGCTCGGCGACGCCGGCATCGTGGTCGACCCAACTCGCGCGACGACGCGCGACGTACGTCGCCTCGAGATTCTCCTTGGTGTACGGCTTGCCCGCCTTCGTCAACTCGATCACCGCCTCGGCGAGTTGCACGCCCGTGGCCCACGCCTCGTCCACGCCGGAGCCGGTGAGGACGTTCGTGCTGCCAGACCCTTCGCCGATGCGGGCGTAGCCGTGTCCGACGAGGTGCGGCTCGCCGCGACGCCCGCTCTCCTGCAGGGTCTTGGCCCCCCAGGACTGCATCGTGCTTCCCTTCAAGTGCTTCCACAGGCGCGGATGCGTCATCCAATGCTGGAGGTAGCGATACGCCGTGCGCGCCGGACTGTCGAACCACGACGGGATGAAGATGCCGACGGACGCCATCCGGTCGGGATGCACGTAGAGGAAGCCGAAGATCTCCGGCTCCGGATAGCCGAAGGTGTGCAGCACGTCTCCCGCTTCGAGGCCGCAATCGGGGGCGAGTTCGACGACCGCCTTCATCCCGATGGCCCACTCGCGCTGGTGATGCCCCTTGGGGAATCCGAACCGTTGGTTGAGTTGCTGGCCCACCGGGCCAACAGGACCATCGCCGACCACGGTGAGAGCTGCCTGCACATCCATGCCCGGCATGTACGCGCCGGTTGGCGCGCCGTTGCGCTCAACACCCTGATCCACCAGGCGAACGCCGATGACGCGATCGCCGTTGTAGAGCGGCTCCTGCACCGGCATGCCCGGCCAGATCTGCACGAGCCCGGAGCCCATCAACTGCGAGCCCACCCATTGGTTGAGCTGTCCCAGCGAGAAGATCATCCCGTCATGCTTCTGCAGGAACGGAGGAATCCACGGCAGGGCCAACGCGTGATCCGCGCTGGGCAGGGCGCCCTTAAGGGCGTCGAGCATGGCATCCACCGCGCGAACGCCCGCCGAACGGCGGCTCGCGCCGATAGGATCCTGCAGATAGAGCACTTCTTCGCGCGTGACGGACGTAGCCATCGGCACGCTGGCGAGTTCCTCCGGCGTGAACGAGGCGCGCAGTGCCCGCGCCCGGCTGACCACCCCGGAGACGCCGAACGACAGGTCGTCGGCGCGCTCGTAGCACAGCACCTGTAGCGGCATCCCTGGCATCACGCGGCTCTCGAGCAGGGTGTTGCCCTGCGCGTCCACCATCGCGCGGGAGAGCGTTGTGAGAAAGCCGCCGGTCGCCGGCCCGAAGCCGACGCAGACGATGTCGGTCTCCATCGTGCTGCGCACTTCGGTCATCGGCGCGTCTCCCTGCTCATACCGGGTAGTCCAGCACTTCCGGGATCATCACGTGCGACAACGACTCCGCCGCGCGGTCCTTGGCGAGCTTCGATCCGGCCAGCGATCCGTCCACCTTGGTGCGCAGCGCGATGAAGGCGGCGACATCCTGGAACGCTTCTGGATCGCCCGCCTTGGCGGCGTCGGACTCGGCACGGTAGCCGAAAACCAGCTCAGCGCAAATCCTCGTCGCCTCACCGGCGGACGTGGCGCAATGGATGTGCGTCAGGTCGCTGTAGAACCCGACGAGTCCGTCAATGCCCTCGGCCAGCGCCGGATGCGCGGGGCCCTTCGCCTTGAGTTCGATGACGTCCTGCACGAGATGGTACGTCGCCACGAGCCAGGCGAGCGCATCAGCGAGCGGATAGGTCACGCCGTGCCGCTGGTTCGAATACAGATCGCGTCCGTGCGCGTCCTTGGCCTTCGAGAGATACTCGCGCGACCAGAACCACAACTCCATGGCGGCGGCCAGTGTGCCCAGCCCGAGCGTGGGGTGGTCCTGTGCGATGCTCCGCAGCCGCTTGATCCACTGTTGGAACTGCTGCAGGAAGATCGGGCGCGACATCGTGACGGAGAGCTGTCGCCGCTGCACGACCTCGGGCCCCTCGTACGTCGCCTCCAGTTGCCCGTCGATCCACTTAGTCCCCAGGAATCCGGGGCAGTCCTCGGTGATCCCGTAGCCGCCCATCATGCTGACGGCCTCGCGCATCATGTTCACGCCGTGGCCGGTGTTCCACAGCTTGGCCGACGGAATGAGCACGCTCGACAGCGACTCGGTGACCATGAACTTCACCACCGGATCCGCTTCAAGGGTCGCGAGCCGTGCCGACTCCGCCGCAGTGGGCGCCGTCTTATGCGACAGCACGACATACTCGGCGGCGTCCGCCTCGCGCGCACGCAGCGCCTTGAGCTCGGCGCGTCCGCCAGCGATCCCCTGCGCCGCCAGCGCCTCGGCCTTCGCCTTCTCGATGGCGTCGTATGTGTCGAGCAGGCGCGCCGTCTCGAAGCCGAGCGAGGCGCCGGCCTCGCCGGCGGCCCAGACATCGAGGAGACGGTGCAGGGCGTCTTCCTTCTGTTGGAGGCCCATGTCGAAGCGCGGCGTCCCTTCCGTGATGCCGACCGCGCCGCGGAATCGGCGCCGGTGATAGCGAATCACCGGCTCGATGGCGGAAAGCAGCTTGGCCGACGTCATGATGGCGGGCGTGGCGCGCGTGCGCGTGAACACCGCCTCGATGACATCCGCGTGGCTGTAGTTTGGCACGATAACGCCGTCCTTCACCGTGTAGCCGCCGATGATGCGATTGGCGGGCACCTGCAGGCTGAAGACCGGGTCACGCGTCGAAGAGAGCTGATGGGCGAGTTTCTTGGTGGGAATGCCGCGGTCCCATGTCCCCGAGTCGGTTTCCTCGAGGATGATCATGCAGCTGCCCTTGATGCGCGGATCGCCAGAGTCCACCGCCGCGGTGACGAAGTTGGCGGCGCCCATGTTGGTGATGAAGCGTCCGCGCTTGTCCACGTGCAGGATCGGCTCTTCGCCGTCCTTCCATTCCGCCACGCGCACGCGGCCGCTGAGCACGCCGGTGTCCACGCCCACGTACGGAATGGACTCGGTGAGGGCGAAGGCGCCGCGCCAGATCGTACGCGACTCGCCGGGTTGCGGGGGGATCGACGCGGCCATGTACTTCTGCTTCTGCTCGGGCGTGCCGCGCTCGTGAATCGGCGCGAGGGCGAGCGTATTTGCCATGCTCGACGTGCCGGCGCCAGCGTCCACCCAGGCCAGCTCGAACGCGAGCAATCCGAGGACGAAGTTCTTTGGCCCTTCGATGTAGCCGCCGTACTCCGGGTCGATGGAGGCGGCGGTGATGCCCGAGGCGTCGAACTCCTGCAGAAGGGCCGCCTTCTCCTCGGTCCACTCATGCGAGTTGCGAGCTCCCTTGGCCACCGCGCGGGCCACCGGGCCGCGCGCCACGGCGCGGGCCGACTGCACCACCATCTGGCAGTCGAAGCGCTCAGCGAAGCGCCACATGATCTGCCGAACGTCGTCCCCGGGCAGGGTCTGCAGCAGCGGGGGGTGGTCTTTGGACGCGCCGTTCGCATGCATAATGCCGTTCCCTGACTGAGGTCGGTGAGGACAACGAACCCGCCAGCGCGACGCGCGGCGCCCAACATCAGCGCCGTGCCTGCGATCGGCAGTTCCGCGGGGGGCGGCAACACACCATCCACGTGCGGCAGGAAAGATGCCCCCGGGGCACGCTGGGAGCCAGCGTTTGGGCGCTCCCAACGCTTCCATGCGGCCGCCGGGGAGCGCACCTTCCCTGAAGCATGACCACGCCGCCGACCTCGATCACCCCCGAGTGGCCGCCTCCGGCCGGACCGTCGGCCGCAGTGAGCTTCGCGCGCGGTCTTTGGCGTGTTGCCGCCGCGGATGTTTCCGCGGGGAACCGCGCCACATTGCTGCGCGACGGCGCGGCGACCTTCGACGCGATGCTTGGCGCAATGCAGCACGCGCGCCACACGATTGACCTTGAGTGCTACATCTTCCGCGGCGCCGACGATGTGGGACAGCGCTTCGTGCAGGCGATGCTCGATGCAGTGCGCCGTGGAGTGCGCGTGCGCCTGCTCGTGGACTGGATCGGCGGGCGCGACACGCCGCGGCGCACCTGGAAACAACTGCGCACTGGCGGGGTGGACGTGCGCATCTTCAACCCGCTGGGATTTCGTGCCTGGCTGGGCCTGTTGCCCCGCGACCACCGCAAGGTGCTCGTCACCGACGGCAAGGTGGGAGTGACCGGGGGCATCGGCATCGGCGAGCAATGGCGGATGGGCGGCGTCGGACCCAAGCAGAAGCCGTGGCGCGACACGGCCGTGCTCGTCCAAGGCCCAGCTGCGGAGGCGATGGAGCGCGCGTTCGACACGATGTGGTTGCGCGCGATCGGGCAGGGGCCAACGCGACGCGAGCAGCGACGCATGGTGCGGGCCGCGCGGAACTCTTGGATCGACTTCGCCGAGGCGCCGCCGGCACTCGTCGGCATCGTCGAGGGCGAGCCCGGCCGCTTTCGTATTTCACGCGCGCTCGACGTGCAGGCGTCCGCCGCCCGCGAACGACTGTGGATTGCGACGGCGTACTTCATCCCCGCCTTCGGTGTGGTGGAGGCGCTCAAGGGCGCGGCCCGCGACGGCGTGGACGTGCGCGTGCTGGTCCCCGGCCGCAACGATCATCCGTGGGTGAACAGCTACGCGGCCAGCTACTACCCGGCGCTGCTGCACAACGGCGTGCGCATCTGGGAGTGGGAAGGGGAGATGATGCACGCGAAGACGACTGTGATGGACGGCGTCATCACGCGCATCGGCTCCACAGACTTCAATCCACTTGGCGCGGCCATCAACTACGAGTTGGACGCGATCGTCGGCGATCGCGACTTCGGCGCACAGGCGGAGGCGATGTTCCTCGCCGACTTGGAGCAATCGCGCGAGGTGAAACCGCAACCCTCCCGGCTTAGCCGGGCGCTGTCGGGTGTGCGGCGCGGCGCAGGCGGTCGTTGACGCCATCCCACGACGCGTCGGCCGGTGGCTGTTCCACACACACCACGTCGCAGGCCGCCTCATCGACAGCGTGCAACGCCGCGTAGATGCCGCGCGCGTAACCTAGCGCGTCCGCGGGGAGACGATGCATCACGGCCGCGCCTGATTCCGCGGCGACAATGACCACGGCGCCCACGCGATGGCCAGCGCCCATCTCGCGGGTGATGACGGCCTGCACATCCTCTGGCGCTGTCAGGACAACACGGGCGCGCGGCGCATAATGACGGTCGATCATCCCCGGCGCGGCGCGCGCCTCCTCGGCGTGCGCTGCCGGCGCCGGATCTCCCGGCAGGACACCGAGCACACCGGCGAGCTCTGGGCGCGAGATGAGTCCGGGGCGCAGCAGGATCGGCACGTCGCCGGTCAGGTCCAGCACCGTGCTCTCGATTCCCACCGATGTCGGTCCACCGTCCAACAGGACATCGATGCGATCGCCCAGGCTGCGGTTCACGTGATCGGCGGTGGTGGGACTGAGTTCGGTGAAACGGTTTGCGCTTGGCGCGGCGATGGGCCGGTCAGCCGCCGCAATGAGAGCGAGCGCCACCGGATGCGCCGGCATGCGCACGGCCACCGTGTCACGGCCCGCCGTGAGCGCCAGCGGGACATGCGCCGCGCGCGGCAGGACCAGGGTCAGGGGACCGGGCCAGAAGCGCTCTGCCAGAGACGCCGCTGCATCGGGCCATCTGGTCACCAGCGTGCACGCGTGCTCGACGCCGGCGACATGGGCGATGATCGGATTGTAGGACGGTCGGCCTTTCGCGGCGAAGATGCCAAGCACCGCGCGCTCGTTCAGTGCGTCGGCGCCCAGTCCATAGACGGTCTCCGTGGGAAAGGCCACCAACCCGCCGCGTCGGATCACTGCCGAGGCTTCAGCGATGACATCCGGCTGCGGCTGAGCCGGATCGACCAATCGGCGAATCACGGACGGCTTGCCACGCGCGCGCACTCGGCGAGCACCGCCGCGCCGATGAACAGCGATTCTTCGGCGCTTTGAAAGCGTGGAGAGTGCGCTGGAATCCGCTCGCCGCCTTCTTCACGGGCGCCGATGCGCAGGAAGCAACCGGCAATGCGCTCGAGGTAGAACGCGAAGTCCTCGCCACCCATGTTCGTGGTGCCAAACGGCACCACGGCATCCGCGCCCAGCACGCGCGCTGCCGCCTCCGCGGCCCACGCCGCGCCGTCGGGGGAATTCACCACCGGGGGCGTGCGTTCGTCCCAGCGCACGATGGCACTCAGCCGATGCGCGCTTGCCACGCCTTGGGCGAGGCGTTCCACGTCGCCGACGAGGAGTTCGCGGGCTGCCGTTGTCGTGGCGCGCACTGTGCCGCGCAACGTCGCGCCTTCGGGGATGATGTTGGGCGCCGATCCCGCCTGCACCATGCCCACAGTCACGACTCCCGGCTGCGCGGGATCGAGGCGGCGTGAGACGATGGTCTGCAGCGACGAGATCAATGCCGCCAGTCCCACGATGGGATCGGCCGACTCGTGCGGCCGCGCGCCGTGCGCACCGGTGCCGGTCAGTGCGATGGTGAAGGTGTCAGTTGACGCGGCGAGCGGGCCCGCCTGGGCCACGACTTCACCGACCGCGAATCGGCGATCCACGTGTCCGCCAAAGATCGCGCGCACGCCGGCGAGCGCGCCGCTCTCCAGCACGCGCGCCGCACCCTGTCCGACTTCCTCGGCGGGCTGCAGCACCAACAGGGTGTCTCCTGCGGCCGGCTCCTTCATCAGGAGCAACGCCGCGCCCACCGTCCACGTGGCGTGCACGTCATGGCCGCAGGCGTGCATCACGCCGTCGTGGCGCGACGCGTAGGGAAGTCCGGTGGCTTCCTGAATGGGAAGCGCGTCGATGTCACCGCGCAGGGCAATCGTAGGTGCTCCCGTGACCGTGCCGGGGATCCGCGCCACGAGACCCGTGTCGGCCACGCGCCGAATGTCGGTCACGCCCAGCGCGCGCAGCGCCTCCTCCAGCCGCGACTGCGTGCGGACTTCCTTCCACGACAGTTCGGGATGGGCGTGGAGGTCGCGCCGCAGGGCGACAAGGCGCGCGGCGTCCTCGTCGGAGAAGCGCGCCCGAACGATGGCCGGGACGGCAGGGATGTTCTCGTTCATGCTTGCAGCACCGCACGACGCACGGTCAGCGCATCCACGCGCTCGGTGTCCACGTCCACGCCGATCCCGGTGCGGCCGAGCGGCACGGTCATCATCCCCTCGTCGTCCATCGTCCACTCCGGCGACACAATGTCCTGGGTCCAGTAGCGGCGGCTGGGTGAGAGATCGCCCGGAAGCGTGAAGTTCGGAAGTGACGCGAGAGCGACGTTGTAGGCACGCCCGATCCCGCTCTCGAGCATGCCACCGCACCAGACGGGAATTTCCTGCCGTTGGCAATAGTTGTGAATGCTCAACGACGCGGCGAACCCGCCGACACGCCCGGGCTTGATGTTGATGATGCGCCCGGCACCGAGCGCGACCATATCCTGCGCCCGGTCAACTGAGGTGATCGACTCGTCGAGGCAGATCGCCGTGCGCAGTTGCCGTTGCAGTTCGGCGTGACGCACGAGGTCGTCATGGGCGAGCGGCTGTTCGATCATCATCAGGTTCAGTTCGTCCATCTCCTTGAACAGCGGCGCATCGGCCAGCGAATACGCGTTGTTGGCGTCGGCCATCAACTCGGCGCTTGGGAGCGCCTCACGCGCCGTCCGCAGGTACTCAAGGTCGCGCCCCGGCTCGATCTTGATCTTGACCTTGTGATACCCCTCGGCCATCGCGGCCATGGCTCGGTCGGCGAGCGCCTGTGGCGTGGCCTGGATGCCGAGCGAGATGCCGACAGGAACGCGCTCACGTTCTCCGCCGATGAGCTGGGCGAGCGGGACGCCGGCCTGTGTGGCAGCAACTCCCCACATCCCCATCTCGACGGCGGCCTTGGCCATGCGGTGTCCGCGAAAGTCGCGGTCGAGGGTGGCATGCACATCGGCGGGCTTGTCGAACCGCACGCCCAGCACGCGCGGCGCGACGTACGCCTCGAGGGCCAGCCAGGCGGTGTCGACCGTCTCGGACGAATAGTTGGGCCACTCGCCGGCCACGCATTCGCTCCACGCCGCGGCGCCACTCGCGTCGAAGAGCTCAAGGAGGATGATTCGGCGTGTGGACACGGAGCCGGAGGAGATGCGAAACGGCTCGCGCAGCGGGAGATGGATCTCGCGCAGGACGATCTGGTCGAGGCGTATCATGACAGGGGCCTCGTGAGCAGATAGGCGCCTCCGTCAGGCGCCGGGTGGAACGAGCTGATATGGTAGCGAAGTGCGAAATAATGCACGAAGGCCGCGTGGCTGTGGCGGCGGTACGCGGCGGCCGCAGCCGGATCCTCGCCAAGGAGGGCTGGAAAGTCAGCGGGGATGGCGACCCGCACCACAGGGGCATCGGGAAACGACGCGAGGGGCGTCCCATCGGGACCGCCGGCGACGAGCGGCGCGGTGCCGAGGAACGGCGCTTCGGCGTCGCGCGCGGCCAACCGGCGGGTGATGGTCAGCGGATCGAGGTCCCACGCGGCGACGAACCGGTCAGTGGGGAGCGCGCCGAACTGCGGGCTGTTGGAGACGCCATACATGTTCTCGACGAACTCATCCACGCGTGCGCCGAGCTTGTTGAGATTCAAATGGGAGTTGCGGGCGACGAGCGGGTCCCACGTCCAGTAAATGACGCGGACGCCGAGTTCCTCGCATCGGGCGCGTTGCCACATCTTGAGGCGCGTCCCGAGTCCCGTGCCACGGTACTCCGGGACGACGGCGAGCATGTCGCTCCAGTGCGCCAGCGAACCGTGGCGAACGCCGGTGAGGCCGAAGACGAATCCCACGAGCCGTCCAGACGCCTCAAACGCCCCAGCGGTGATGCCGCCGAGCTTTGGGCCCACTTGCAGGATGGCCGAGGGGACAAGCTCGCTGAACCCCGTCCCCCACGTGGCCTCTTGGAGCGCCACGCACTGCCGGCGGTCCTCGTGGCTGACGAGGTCACGAATCGTGAGTCCTTCCGGGGGCGCAACAGCGGCCGTGTCCATATGCTTAATCTGATGCGAGATCCCGGGCATTACCAATGCGCCGTGCGGCGCTGGATGCGGCTGTGCGCCCTCGTTGTGGGGACGGTCTCAAGTGCACCCGCGCTGGACGTTGGAGCAGCCGCCCAGGCGCCGGCGCCACCGGCGCCCGTGATTTCGTGGCACGACGCGCGTCTTGCCGGCGTCTTCACGCTCGCCGCGGTGGCCGTGATGCCGCTTGATCGCGACGGGCAGCGGGTGATGCAGCGCCGCTGGGTGCAGGACGCGCCGCTCTTTGCCCGCGGGGCCGATGTGTTCAATGCGTATGGAAGCCCCGGCGTGATGGCGGCCTCGGCGGCGCTTTACGCCACCGGGTGGGTCACACGGCGGCCAGCAGTCGCGCGTCTGGGGATGCGCGCGGGCGAGGCGATCGTGCTCAGCGGCGTGGTGACCGGCGCCGTCAAAGGTGTGGCCGGGCGCACGCGTCCGCGGGCAAACCCAGAAGCACCGGGCGACTTCCGCCTGATGGGTGGCGTCAGCGACGACGCGCGCCAGTCGTTTCCCTCGGGGCACACGACGGCGGCATTCGCCTTCGCCGGGGCGCTGCATCGGGAACTGCGCGCCTCCCATCCACGCGCCGCGCGGTGGGTGGGGCCGGCGCTATACGCCGCGGCCGCTCTCACGGGCGCGGCGCGGATGCACGCGGACAAGCACTGGGTGAGCGACGTCGTGATGGGGGCGGGCATCGGGGTGGTCAGCAGTCAGGTCGTCGCGCGCTTTCATGCCGAACGGCCGGCCCACTGGCTCGACCGCCGGCTGCTTCCCCGCGATAACCGATGAGCACGAACGGCATTTTCATCACCGCCGAGTTGAGCGGTCCGGTTGCCGCGCAGGTGCGCGAGCTGCAGCGACGGTTCGATCCGCGGCTGGCGAATGAGCTGCCGCCGCATATCACGCTGCTCGGGTCGTCCGGCGCCGGCCCCATCCGGGCAGACACGTCGCGCGACGTCCTGCGTGCCGCGCTGGAGCCCGTGGGGTTGGAGTCCTCGCCCGTGCACGTGCGGTTCGGCGCGCCCTACCGCTTCATCGGGCGGGAGATCGTGATCCTGCCGCTCGACCCGCATGGACCGTTACGCACGTTGCATGAGCGGCTCAAGAACGCCGGGCTTTCCTACGAACTCGCGCGGTATCCGTTCACGCCCCACTGCACGCTGAGCTTCTATCCGACGCTCACGCCGGAATCATTGCGAGCGCTCCTCGCGGTGCGAGTGGACGACCCCTTCGTGATCGACCGACTGCGCGTCTATCACACGCGGGCGCCGCAGGTGCCGGTGCACCTGATGGATATTGTGCTCACCGGGGCGGGATAGACTTCATTCGCCGCTGGGCGCCTGCTACCGCGGAGGCGGCGACTCGCCAGCGGGCCCACTGTTTCGCAGCGCCGACACAAAGGCCTCCGCGTGTCCCCAGAACTGCGTGCTGTCCTCAAGGAAGGCGCGCATGTGGCCACCCTTGAGTTCGACGAAGGTCTTGGGAGCGCCGGCCGCGGCGAAGAGCCGCTGCCCGTGCGCGAACGGGACAATGTCGTCGTCGCTCGCGTGCAGGATGAGCTTGGGCATCGCCACGCGACCGATCTTCTCGACGTTCTCGAACCGCTGGCGCGATAGCCAGCGCACAGGGAGCCAGGGATACATCGGCGCGCCCATGTCCGGGACCGAGGTGAACGCCCCCTCGATGATCAACCCCGCCGCCTCCACGCGAAGCGCGAGCTCCGTAGCGACCCCCGCCCCGAGCGAGTGGCCGTAGATGATGATCCTGTCGGCGGAGACACTGCGGACGGTGCGCAGCCACTGGTACGCGGCGCGAGCGTCGGCGTACACGCCACGCTCGTCCGGAGTGTGCGGCTCGCTTTCGCCGTAGCCGCGATAGTCGATGGCCAGAACGTTTACGCCCAGCGCACTCCAGCGCCGATAGAACTCCGGCAGGTCTGACGACGTGATGTTCCCCGCATTGCCGTGCAGATACAGCAGCCACGGGGCAGCGCTATCCGTCGACGGGACGACAAGGCCAGCGAGGCGCACCCCGTCGCTGGTCGTTATGGTCACGCGCTGCGAAGTCAGTCCGAGCGAGCTTGGAAGCGGGCGCACGTCGCGCCCGCCGAAGGCGTCGGGCTGAAAGATCATCTGCCGTTCGTTGGCCATCAGGTAGACCACCGGGACGGCGTATCCCGCCCCCGCCAGCCCGAGGATGGCCAGGCCGCGGCGCGCCCACGGACGCATCACATCGCCTTCTTGATGGCGGCGTCGAGATCCTGGTCGCTTCCGAGCCCGGTGTAGACCACCGTGCCCGCCTTGTTCACCACGACGACGAATCCTGTGGCCGGTACTTCGTAGGCGTCCACGGCCTTGCCGCGACGATCGAAGAAGTGCGTCATCTTCGCCGCATGCTTGGCGGCATACGCCTGCACGGCGCGCGGACTCTGATTGACGCTCACGGCGACGCCGACGAAGCGCACCTTGCCGGCGTACTTGGCCTGCGCGGCGGTCATCTTGGGTTCGAGCGACTTACAGGTGGGGCACCACGTCGCCCAGAACTGGATGACAACGGGCTCCTTGCCGAGCACCGACGAGAGATCAACGGCCTGGCCGTCGAGCGACTCCACCGCCGCCCCCGGTGCCTTCGCGCCGACCTCAATGCCACCATCCTGTGCCTGTGCCTGTGTCCCCATCACGGGAAGCAAGGCGAAAGCGATCACGAGCGAAGCGAGCCGACTTCTGCGGACTAGAACCATCCCTGACCTGCCTTGATGAGGTAATACTCGGCGGCGCCGATCATCACGAGCGCGAAGAAGCGCTTGACCCAAAGCATCCACGCGCCGGCCCGTGGCAGGCGGCTCACGGAGCCGCTGAACAGGCCGACGAAGACGAGCAGGGTGCACATGCCGAGCGAAAACACGAACAGATAGGTAAACCCCAAGCCCGCCGACTTCGTTCGCGACACCCAGGTGAGCACGGCCGCCATGACTGGCGCCGAGCAGGGCGCCGCCACCAACCCCGATGCTGCCCCCATCAGGAAGGCGCCGCCCGCGCGCCCTCCCTCACCGATGGCCGCCGATCGCGCCACCAGTGACGATGGCAATTGGACGGGGATGACGTCGAGCATGGCCAGCGCGGCGACCAGGAGCAGGTTGGCCATGCCGAAGAGCAGCCACGGGTTGGCGCTGACCGTGCCGAACAGCGTGCCGGTGAGTCCCGCGATGAGCCCGAGGAGCGAATAGACGAGCGCGAGGCCGATGACGTACGAGAACGTCAGGATCACCGTGCGCTTGCGCGGCACCTCTGCCCCCGTGCCCGTGCCGCCGACGATCGCGGCGGTGATGGGGATCATCGGGTAGATGCACGGCGTGAGGCTCGTCAGCACGCCGGCGGCGAACAGCACCGGGATGGCGGTGATGGGGCTTTGGGAGAGGCGGTCGGCTATGCTGGCGAAATCCATCGGGGTGCAGAGAGCAGGGAGCAGAGTGGGGTGCAGGGGGAGGGGAGCAGAGTGGGGTGCACGGTGCGGGGGCAGGGGGCCGCCCCAGAGGACCGTCCCAAGGGACCGCCCGCTCCTTTACGGTAGCCGTCTGGGGGGACGTTTGGCGAGCGCGGGCGGGTTATTTTCCATGATTGGCGCGGCACTCCCCCCAATCGAGCACCCGATCGTGGCCCCACAGTTCATCTATGTAATGAAAGGACTGCGCAAGGTGGTTCCTCCACAGCGCATCATCCTCGACGATATCTGGCTGTCGTTCTATCCGGGCGCGAAGATCGGCGTCATCGGCCCCAACGGGTCCGGCAAGTCGTCCCTGCTGAAGATCATGGCCGGCCTCGACACGGAGTTTCAGGGTGAGGCGTGGCCGCACAAGGGAACGAAGATCGGCTTCCTGCCCCAGGAACCACAGCTCGATGAAACGCTCGACGTGCGCGGCAATGTTGAACTGGCGCTTAAGGAACAGCGCGCCAAGCTCGACCGGTTCAACGCGATCGCCATGGAGTTCGCCGAACCCATGGACGACGACAAGATGAACGCGCTGCTCGACGAGCAGGGGAAGCTGCAGGAGTACATCGACCACCACGACCTCTGGAACCTCGACAACAAGATCGAGGTGGCGATGGACGCACTGCGCCTGCCGCCGCCTGACGCCGACGTGAAGGTGCTGTCGGGCGGTGAGAAGCGCCGCGTGGCGCTCTGCCGCATCCTGCTGGAAGAGCCGGATATGCTGCTGCTCGACGAGCCCACGAACCATTTGGACGCCGAGTCGGTGGCGTGGCTCGAGCATCACCTGGAGCGATTCCCGGGGACCGTGGTGGCGATCACGCACGACCGCTACTTCCTGGACAACGTGGCGAAGTGGATCCTCGAGCTCGACCGAGGGCGCGGCGTGCCGTACGAAGGGAACTACAGCGGCTGGCTGGAGCAGAAGCGCGCCCGCCTAGCCATCGAGGAAAAGCAAGCCGGACAGCGGCAGAAGACGCTGGAGAAGGAACTTGAGTGGGTGCGCATGTCCCCGCGCGCGCGGCAGGCCAAGAACAAGGCCCGTCTGCAGCAGTATGAGGAGCTGGCCAGCGAGGCGCAGCAGGACAAGATCGTGCAGAACGAGATTGTCATTCCGCCGGCGCCGCGGCTGGGCAACGACGTCGTGATCGCGAAGGGGCTGAAGAAGGCATATGGCGACAACCTGCTCTTCGAGGGCCTTGCGTTCGATCTGCCGCGCGCCGGGATTGTCGGAATCATTGGCCCGAACGGCGCTGGCAAGACGACGCTGTTCAAGATGATCAACGGCGTCGAGAAACCCGACGCCGGCGCGCTCAAGCTTGGCGAGACGGTGCAGATCTCGTATCAGGACCAGACACGCACGCTCGAAGGGAAGCGCACCGTGTGGGAGGAGATGTCGGGCGGCCGCGAGATGCTCCCGGTGGGCAAGAAAGAGGTCAACTCGCGCGGCTACTGCTCGGCGTTCGGTTTCAAGGGAGCCGACCAGCAGAAGCTCGTGGCGAATCTCTCGGGCGGCGAGCGGAACCGCCTGCACCTGGCCAAGACGCTGATGCAGGGCGGCAACCTGCTGCTGCTCGACGAGCCGACGAACGACCTCGACGTGGATACGCTGCGGGCGCTCGAAGAGGCGGTGCTCGACTTCAGCGGGTGCGCGGTGATCATCTCACACGACCGCTGGTTCCTGGACCGCGTGGCCACCCACATCCTCGCTTTCGAGAGCGACTCTGAGGTGGTCTGGTTCGAGGGGAATTTCGAGGCGTACATCGAGGATCTGAAACGGCGGAAGGGGCCGGACGCCGACCAGCCGCATCGGATCAAGTACAAGAAGTTGGTGCGCTAATGCTGAGACGGACCGGTCCGTGGTTGCTCTGCCTTTGCGTGGCGGTCAGCACCGTCGCGCTGACGCAAGTGCCTCCGCAAATCGGGCGGCTACCGATCCTCGCTGGACTTCCTGCGAAAGAGGGGCAGTGCTCCGTCGCCGATCCCACGGACGACCTGCAAAAGGCCGGTGTGATTCGCGTGATCATGTTCCAGGGAGGCGAGCCGCAGCGCCTGATCGGCGTCGGAGCGGATACGCGTGGTCGTCCGCGTTCACTGTTGATCCTGTCGAGCGCACCCGCCGGCGAGCGTCGACGAGAGGGTGAATCGCTGCAGGCAACGTTTGATGCCAGCGGCCGTGTGACGAGCGGGTTGCGGCGCTACTTCACGACCGGAAACCTGTCACGGCGGTCGGATGACCGGAACTATGGACTGCTGGCTCAAGACACCGCGCAGATCCCGGTGCTGGCGCGCGCCGTCATCGCGCGCTGTGGACGCTGACTGGGCGCCGCCGCCACAACGCTGAACCCTTGAAGCGCTCTCGTCCGTAGGGAGACGGCACCCCCACGCGCGAGCCCCCTGATGACATCCTACTCTGTTGAATCCACCGCGCGCATCCACGCGCCGGCTGCCATCGCCTACGGCATCATCGCCGACTACCAGAACGGCCACCCGCATATCCTGCCGTCGAAGTTCTTCCGCAACCTGACGGTCGAAGCGGGGGGCATAGGCGCGGGGACGCGCATCGCGTTCGAGATGGGTGCGTTGGGCACGTGGCGTCGGGTCACGGCGGAGATCTCAGAGCCTGAGCCGGGGCGCGTCATTCACGAACACGTGATCACGGACGCGATCGAGACCCACTTCGTGGTCGATCCGGTAGCGAGTGGCGCGTGCGACGTCACGATTCGCACGGCACTGCGTTCGCGCGGCGGCATCGCTGGCGGTATCGAACGGCTGGCGACGACGGCCCTCCTGCGTCGTGTCTATCGGGCGGAACTCACGTTGCTCGATACCGTCGCCCGCCAGCGCGCCTCGCGCTAGAGAATCCGCTTCCCCAGCGCGCTGGCAATGAGGCCGACCGCCAGCTCGGCGGTGCGATTCGACACATCGAGGATCGGATTCACCTCGACCAGGTCGAGCCCGACGAGGCGGCCGGAATCGGCGATCATCTCCATCACGAGATGCCCTTCGCGCCACGACAGACCGCCGGCGACCGGCGTGCCCACGCCCGGCGCGTGCACGGGATCCTGCACGTCGGCGTCGTAGGACACCCACAGCGCGGACGCATTGATCGACGCGGTGGTGATGGCTTCGTCCATGACGTCCGACAACCCGCGGCGGTCCACGTCGTGCATGGTGAACACATGCACGCCGAACGCGCGCAGGTGCGCACGCTCGCCAGGATCAAGGTCACGGATGCCGATCAGGAACGTGGCCTCGGGGCGAACCGCCGGTCCGTCGGTGAAGTGCAGACGCGGATCGCCGTGGCCCAACAAGTGCGCCACGGGCATGCCGTGCACGTTGCCGGACGGACTGGTGCCGGGCGTGTTGATGTCGCCGTGGGCGTCAATCCAGATGAGCCCGAGGTTCTCGCCGCGGGCGCGCAGCGCACGTGAGGCGCCCGCTGCCGATCCAGCGGCCAGCGAATGATCGCCGCCGAGCACCACGGGGAAATGGCGCGCAGCGATGGATGCTTCAACGTCGGCGGCGAGTTCCGCGCAGACGCTGGCAATCGTCGGCAGAAAGTCGGCGCCGCGCGCGTCGGGTGGAAAGGTGCCGCGGTCGGCGACGGCGAGATTGCCGTGGTCGTGCACATCATGGCCGAGCGCAAGCAATGCCTGGCGCAGTCCGGCCGCGCGCACGGCGTACGGGCCCATATCCACGCCACGGCGGCTGGCGCCAAGGTCGAGGGGGACGCCGAAAAGGTCAATCAAAGACATATGTGCGGGGTTCAGGGAACAGGGATCTTAGAATTGACCCACTGGGTCCCCCCGCTGACAAGCGGGGACGCGTGCGAGAAGATGCGTGCGCCCTGCATGGCGATGCGCCAGCCACTGGGCGCATCGCCGCTGGCGATATGCAGTGCTACTCGCCGGTGCCGAACTGCCGCGTGAACTTCACCGTCAACGACCGGGCGATGGGACGCTGCCAGTTGAAGAACCCGTCGGCCTGCTCGCCGTCGTTGAAGACGACAAAGAGTCCGGTGGCCGCCGTGTTCAGCCAGCCGAAGCGCACATTGGCGGTCCACGCCTGGGCCTGCTGGTTGAACTGCGCGAGCGACTGCACAAAGACGCGCGGTGTGAAGAAGTAGCCCACGCGCGCGCCGACGATGGACCGGATGAAGCTCCCCTGCTCGACGCGCACGTCGTTGTAGTCCACCAGCAGCGACGACGTGATGGACGCCCCGCGCCGGTAGGTCAGCGTGACCGTGCCTCCCTGGCGCGTTCCGTTGTAGAACTCTCCCACGTCACCGCGCACGAGCATCGACAGCGGCGCGCTGGGATTCGTCTGCCAATCGAGGCCCCACGTGGTGAAATCGTAAGCGCCAGCCGGAAGCGTGACGCCGGAGGCGATCTTGAACGGCTGCTGCAGCCCCTCGTGATGGAAGTTCACCTCCGGGCCAAACCGGCCGCCGGAGTTGAACGTCGCTTCCGTCACGTCGAAGTGGAACTGCCCCGACTGATAGAAGCCGTCGAGGCCGTAGTACTGGCGCCACGTGAAGTGCGGGTTCCACTCACGCACCCGCGTCCAGCCCTCGCGGCGCACCATACGCATCACCTGCACCTCGTGGTGCCGATAGCCCGGCGTGCGCGCGAGGAAACCGACCTCGGGGTTGAAATCCTCGCCGACGCGAATCAGGCGGACGCTGTTGTTCCAGTGGTGCGAGAGGAAGGTGCCACGCAGGCTGGCCGCGGCGTCGTCTCCGTCACGCCCGGGCGTCTCGGTGAGCGCCCCCCACCAATCGAACGTCCATTGGTCGCCGACGCCGATGCGGCCATCGGCGCCGAAGGTGCGGTTCACGTCGTCGGCACCTCGCCCGCCGCACAGCGTGGGGCTCGCGCACATCAAGGCGTCGCGGCCACCGGCGCCGAGTCGCTGCACACCGATGACGCCGATGCGCGACCGGCGCCCAACCTCGCGAAGGGCGCGCGCGACGGTGAACGACTGTGCGTCCACGACTCCCGCGTTCTCCCCGGTGAAGATCTGCAGCAACCCGATGGTCGTGCCGCCGACGCGGCCGGTGAGCCGTCCGCCGGCCGTGATCCTAACGGGCTGGCCCGTCGAATCGATGCCGATGCGACGGGTGAAGAACAGGTCCGCCGCCTGCGGCGTGCCGGCGGCGAAGACACCGGCGTTCTCGAGGAAGAACGGCCGCTTCTCGGGGAAGAACAGCGGAAAGCGCGTGAGGTTTGAACGCTGCTCATCCACCTCCACTTGTGCGAAGTCGGTGTTGAGCGTGAGATCGAGCGTCAGGCTCGGCGTGAGGCCAACCTTTGCGTCGACGCCGACTTCCTTGGGATAAGTGGCCGCTGTCGCCGAGACGAAGTTGCGGGAGGCGGACGCCAGCACGTACGGCGTGACCGTCGCCACGCGCCGCGCCGGCACGGACAATCCGGTGAGGTCACCGGCCAGCGAGAGTCGATACAGGTTGAACTGGCGCGAGATCGGCGACCAGAACGACTCCTCGTTGCGTCGGCGAATCATGCGCACGAGGTTGAACCCCCAGTTCTGCGTCGTCCCACCGCCGTAACGCAGGGTGGAGAACGGAATGCGGAACTCGGCGTACCACCCCGCGGAGTCGCGAGTCACGGCGACCTTCCAGCTCCCGTCCCAGTTCAGGTTGAAGCCACCCATGGCGCCCGCCTGCATGCGATTCTGCCCTTGCTGCACCACGCCGCCGCCTTCCCCTTCGCGGATGATCTGGCCGTCATACTCCACGCCGGAAGGCGTCGTGGCGAAGAGAAAGCCGTTCTGGCGGTCCTTGTAGGTGTCGAGCAGGATGCCGAAGTAGTCGCTGTTGGTCAGCGTCACGTCGCGGATCTTCTCGCCCGTCACGATGGCCGGCGCGTCGGCGTCGTAGAGCCAGGCGCCGATGTACAGGGCCTCGCCGTCGGTCAACAGGCGCACTTCGGTGCGCTCGCTCGCGGGCTGGCCTTCCTGAGGATCGCGCTGGACAAAGCCGTCGAGGAGGCTGGCCGTCTTCCATGAAGCATCGGTCAGCCGGCCGTCGATCACGGGCGGGGCGTTCGTCACGACCGCCGTACCGGTGCGGGGAGCGGGACGGGACTCAGAACGGGCAGGCGGCGTCTGCGCGCGAAGCGTCAACGGAAGGCAGGCGATGGCTACGGCGATCGCACGCGACAGCGAGAAGTGCGTCATGGTAGTGCGGGGTGGGGAATTGCGACGCGGGCCCGGCGAGTGACCGGGCCCGCGCGAAATGTATCAGGGAACGGGCGCGCTAGACGACAACTGTCGCGTCAACTGGTACAGGAACTCCTGCGCCTTGTAGTACCACTCGATGCGCACGCGTTCGTCTCGGCCGTGCGCGCGGGCGTCCACGGTGGGATCGCTGAACAGTCCCGACACCCCAAAGGCGGGGATACCGAGCGCCCGGAAGTAGCGCGAGTCCGTGGCCCCTGTGGACATCGTGGGGACGACCAGCGCATCGCCGAACATTTCGCGCGTGAGCCGCTCCACGACGCCCATCACTTCGGGAACGAGATCCGACGGCGGCGACGCGCGGTTCTCCGTGCTCGTATCGAGCACGGCCACCACCGACGGATCGCCAGCGACTTTCTGCAGCGTCGCCTGCACCGACGCCTTCGTTGCCGTCGGCGCCATGCGGCAATTCACATTGGCCTCGGCGAGCTGGGGAAGCGCGTTGGGAGCATGTCCGCCTTTCAGCATCGTGGCCACACAGGTGGTGCGCAGCATCGAGGCGTAGCGCGGGTCTTTCGAGATATGCGCCGCCGCTGTGGAATCGGCGGGATTGCGCACGAGCGCTGTCATCGCCGCCGCCATCTCCGGCTTCTCCACCTTGGCGGTCTGCTCGAAGAAGGAGCGCGAGACAGGGTTGAGTTCCACCGGGAACGAGAACTTCGACAGACGCGCCAGCGCCTCGGAGAGTTGATAGATGGCGTTGTCAGGACGCGGCACCGACGAATGGCCGCCGGCGTTGGTCGTGCGGAACATGAAGTCGCTGTACACCTTCTCCGCCGCCTGCACGGACTGCAGGAACGGCTTGCCGTCGCGCAGCGAGCCGCCGCCGCCCTCATTGATGACCCAGGCGGCGTCCACGCGATCACGGTGATGCTTGAGCAGCCAGTCGACGCCGTTGTACGCGCCGCCTTCTTCATCGGCAGTCAGCGCAATGATGATGTCGCGCTGCGGCACGTACCCTTCCTGCTTCAGCCGGACCGCGGCGGAGACGAAGAGCGACGCCATCGCCTTGTCGTCCGCCGTGCCGCGTCCGTAGTAGAAGCCGTCTTTCTCGGTGAACTTGAACGGCTCGAGATCGGGAGACCAATCGGCCTTCAGCGCCTCGACGACGTCGAGATGTGCGAGGAGCAGCACCGGCTTCGGCGCCGCCGGACCACCACGGCCGCGGTAGCGCAGCACGACATTGTGCTTGTGCGGCACTGGGCCGCCGACGAAGACGTCCGCCGCCGGAAAGCCGGCGTCGCGGAACCGCTTCGCCATCGCCACCGCGGCGTCGGTGGTGCCCGCCGTCCATACCGACGTATTGATCTCGACCAGCTCCTTGTACACGTCGCGCGCAAACTGCTGGTGCGGCTTGAGCGGCTGCTGGGCCTCCAACCCGGCGGCGCAAATGATCAGCGCCGCCGCGGCAAATCGACAGGACATCACGGGCGGTCCTTGAACTTGTTGTTGAGGTCGGTGTGCTTGCTTTCGAGCGGTACGAGACGCCCGTCGATGAACAAGAACTTGGTGTCGGTCTTCGCTTCGAGGATGTCGCCTGTGGTCACGACGAGATTGGCCACCTTGCCCACCTCGATCGTGCCGAGCTTGTCGCCCACGCCGAAGATCTGCGCCGGCCAGAGCGTCACGGACTTGAGCGCATCTTCGCGGCTGAGGCCGAAGGCAGCGGCCATACCCGCGATGTAGGGGAGGTTGCGCGCCTCGGCGCCGGCGTCGCCGGACGTGATGGCGAAACGCACGCCCGCCTGCGCCAGCTTGGCCGGTGCACCGTAGTTCACGTCGTACGGATCGTCCTCGCGCGTCGGCAGGTCCAGCACCGAGGTCACGAGCACGGGCGCGTCATGGTCCTTGAGGAACGACGCCACCTGCCACGCATCCCGACCGCCGACGATAATCGGGCGCAGCTTGTTCTCCTCGGCGAAACCGACGGCTTCCTTGATGTCGGAGGCGCGGTCGGCGACCATCAGCACCGGCACCTGTCCGCGCACGGCGGCCACCAGCGAGGCAAGCACCACGTCCTGCCTGGGGCGCGGCAGCGACTTGTCCTTCGCGTACGCGTCCAGCGCCTTGCCGTAGGCTTCGGCGTCGCGGAGCATCGTGCGCAGCGAATCCAGTTGCCGTTCGCGCGTGCGGTTGACCTCTTGGGTGTTTGCCGGTCCCTGTTGGGCGGCGAAGAACCCGCCGAAGCCGCGTCCACCAAACCCGGAACGGGGCAGTTCGATGACGAGCGCGAGGTTGCGATTGATCGCCATCTGGGGCGCCGTCGACCCGGCGAGGTTCACCAGCGCGGCCTGCCCCGAGAGAATGCCGCCCGTCGGACGCGTCACCACATGCGTGATCCCAACGACGCGCGTGACGCCGATGTGCGCCGAGTGCGGGTTCAGCCCGTAGTATGCCATCGCATTCGGGTTGAAGCTGCCGACCTCGCTGATATCCACCGTGGCATTGGCCCCCTGGCTGATCTCAGACAGGCCAATGGACGTGCCGGCATCCATCATCCCCGGATAGACGTGCAGTCCGGTCGCATCAATCACCTCGGCGCCCGTAGGCACCGCGACCGAGGCACCCACGGCCTGGATCCTCCCGCCGCTGATGACCACGGTCCCCTTGGCGATCTCCGGGCCGCTGACCGGCACGATGCGCGCGTTGATGATGGCGAACGTCTTCTGCGGGCCGGGGGGCGGATTGTACGAGCCGAGCTGGGCGCGCGCGGGCTGCGCGACGATGGCAGCGAGCGCTGCGGCGGCGATAAGTCGAACGCGGGTCATGTTAGCGCTCCTCCTGCGGCAGGACCGGCTGAACACCGCGGCGGGTCGACGCACTGGCCTCCGCCTTCTCGAGTTCGGCGCGCTCCTTCGCCTTCTGGTCGCGCATCACCAGATCCTGCTGGCGATCAAAGAAGACCTTGCCCTCGATGAACGTCTTGTCCACGGCGGCATAGACGCTGAGCGGGTGGTTGTTCCAGAGGCCGAGGTCAGCATCCTTGCCTACTTCGATGGACCCCACCTTGTCGGCCACGCCGAGCTGCTGGGCGCCATTGATGGTGATGGTGGCCAGTGCCTCGTCTTCGGTGAGCCCGCCGTACCGCACGAGCTTGGCGGCATCGATGTTCAACCGCCGGACGCGCTCGTCGCTGTCGGAGTTAATGGTGGTGTTGACGCCGCGGCGCATCAGGATGGCCACGTTGTACGGGATCGCATCGTAGGCCTCGATCTTGTACGACCAGCTGTCGGCGAACGACGACAGGCCCGCGCCGTGCTTGGCGATCTCCGAGGCGATCTTGTACCCCTCGAGGCCATGCTGCAGCGTCTGGATCTTGAAGCCGAACTCTTCCGCGACGTTCAGCAGCATGAGCATCTCGTCCGAGCGATAGCCGTGGGCGTGCACAAGGCGCTTGCCCTCCATCACCTCGACGAGCGGCTCAAGTTCGAGATCGCGACGCGGCGCGACGAGGTTCTTCTCGCCCTTGGCGACGCGGGCCTTGTAGTCGTCAAGCGTCGCCTTGTAATCGCGCGCGCGGGTGAACGCGTCCTGAAGCACTTGTTCCTGCCCCATGCGCGAGATGGGATAACGCCGCGGCGGGGTCGGCTGCCCGACGACGATGATCTGGTTCTGGTTCTTGCGCGTTACGTTCTCGCCGAGGGCGAACTTGATCCCCGGCGGGGCGCCCGGGAACATCATGGTTGCGACGCTCTCGCCCCACTTGAGCTTCACCGTGGCGTTCTGGCCGCCGATAGTGTTGGCCGACCCGTGCAGGATGTTGATGGAGGTCACGCCGCCAGCCAGCGCCCGGTAGATGTTGACGGCGGTCGGGTTCAGGATGTCCTGAATGCGCACCATCGAGGTGACGGACAGCGAGCCCTCGTTGATGGCATCGCTCATCATGTGCGTGTGCGGGTCGATGATCCCCGGCATCAGGTACTTGCCCGTGGCATCAATGACCGTCGCCCCGGCAGGGGCAGCGATGTTCGCGCCGACCTGCGCGATCTTGCCATTCTGGATAAGGACGTCGGCGTTCTTGAGCGTCCCCTTGGTCACCGTGAGCACGGTGGCGTTCTTGATGAGCGTGGCGCCGGCACCGGCGGCCACGGGCTGGGCCTGAGCGCCGAGCGAACCAGCCGCCAAGGTGACGACGGTCGCGAGCGAGAAGATCCGGTTCATGGAAGCCTCGAGCAGGCTAGTCGTAGTCGTGGGGCGCATCAGCGGGCTCCGGGGGGCGTGCGCGGCGTGTTGCCCGCTGGCGGGCCACCGCCGGGGGCGCCCGCGCGCTGGGGACGCGTGCCGGCAAACGTTCCCGGCGTGTGACCGACGATCGCCAGGCGGCCGCGCACCGCGTTGCCATCGAGCGTGCCGATGAAGGTTGCCTCTTCGGTCCCCTCCTTCAGCGTGATCGTCGCGGAGAAGCGCAGCTCGTTATCGGCGCCGATGGAGCCATTCTGGATTTCGATCGGGCCCAGCGAACCTTGAATCGATCCGAGGAGACGCGTCCCTTCCTGCCGCAGGGACCACGTTGTGGCGTAGTCGCTGCCGTCGAGCGAGACCGTCACCGTCCAGGTGCCGGTGAGGCCCGGCGCGCCGGCATTCGCGCCAACCGTCGGCAGACGCACCGCCACCGGGCGTCCGTCAATGAACAGCTGCGTCACCCGTCCGCGGTCGAGCAAGTCGCCGCGTGTCACGGCGAGATTGGCGATCTTGCCCACCTCGAGCGAGCCCAATCGGTCGCTCACGCCGAGGATCTCGGCCGACTGGAGGGTGAACGCCCGCAGCGCGACATCGGCGGCCAAGCCGTTCTCGATAGCCTTCTGCGCATTGCCGGTGACATCGGTCCACGTGGAGAGACCGCCGGACTGGAACGCGAACTTCACGCCGGCCTGCGCCAGCTTGGCGGCCACCTTGGGCGCCTCGGCGCGTTCGCGCAGGACGCGCAACGGTTCGGGATCGGCGTCGGCGGACGCGGACGCGGCGCGGCGCGGGAAGTTCAACGAAAGCAGGACGGGCACATTCTCCGCCTTGAGTCGCGCGGCAACAGCCGGCGCCTCCGATCCACCGGCGATGATGGCCCGGAGACCGAACTCCTTGGCGAGGTCGAGCGCACGCTCGATTTCGCGCTGGGTGGAGGCGATCATCACCACTGGTTGCGTGCGCGCAAGCGCCGGAAGCAGCGCCTCGAGCGACGGATCACGCTCGGGTCGTGTCATGCCGCGCGGGTTGCGCTCATAGGCCGCCTTCACGTCGCGATAATGCTGCGCGTCGAGGAACTGCTGACGCAGCGCGGCGAAGACACCCATCAGCGAGTTCGGATAACCGCCCGTTCGCAGCGGCGTGAAGCCGATATGCTGGGCTACGGGCGCCTTTACCACCATCGCGTTCGCGTCCGTGCCCGCGAGGTTGATGATCGCCGACTGGCCCTGGAAGATCCCATTCCCCGTGCCGCTCAGCGCGGTCGTGATGCCGACGCTCGTTGGGCCGCTGAACGCATCATCATCGGCCCGCAGCAGTTCCACAACGGATACTTCCGGTTGCAGGCCGACCGGGTAGTTGGAGTTGGCGCCGCGGGCTGAAGTCGCCGCCGGACCGCCCGCCGCCGCCGCGCCGCCGCCCCTCCCTCCGCCACCGGCCGGTTGCCCGCTCGCCGCCGGCACACCGAGCGCGCCAAAGGCGTCAATGAGCCCGGGGTAGACGGTGAGTCCGGAGCCATCAATCACCCGCGCGTCGCCGGGGATGGCGACGTTCGCGCCGATGGCCGCGATCAGTCCGTCCCGGACGACGATAGTCCCTTTCTCGATCGCCGGGGACGATACGGGTACGAGCCGCGCGTTGGTGATGGCGTACGTCGCGGGAACGCTGCGCGGCGTCGCGAGTTGCGCGGTGAGCGACGGCACAGGGCAGAGGCCGGCCGCCAGTCCCACCAGCATACGGCGGAATGGTGCGATCATCTCAAGTGCTCTCCGGGGGAACAGGTCACGCGCCACCGGTCGGGAGTTTCCGGGAGCGTGCGTCGTACATCTCTTTACGATACAGGAGCGCACCGCGTTGTGGAGGGGGAGTAGATTCCCTTCTATGGATGCCAAGGCCCTGATCGCCCGCGTGCGCGGCTGGCTGACCCCCTGGAACGTCGTGGTCGCTTTGTTCGTGCTGTGGCTGATGCCGCGGTTCCTCCCGCATATCGGCGCCGTGCTAGGCGTGGAAAGCGGCGGGCATCAACGCCCCACCGTGCAGGTCACGACGCTCGACGGAGCGACCGTCACCGACAGCACGCTGCGCGGACGCGTGGTGCTGGTGAACTTCTGGGCGACGTGGTGCCTCCCCTGCCGCGCCGAGATGCCGTTGCTGCAGTCGATGGCTGATCGCCACAAGGACGCGGGGCTCATCGTCCTCGGCCTCTCAGTAGACCGAATCAGCCCGGACGAGGTGCGTCAGTGGCTGCGCGAGCGCGACATCACCTACCCGGTGGCGATGGTGGGACGCGAGGCGGAGCAGGCGTTTGGTGGAGTGCAGGGATACCCCACATCCATCCTCCTCGACCGCACCGGGAAGGTGCGCTACAAGGTGCTCGGCCCGCTGGCCATGGCGTCCCTCGAACCGGCGGTGCGTCGCCTGCTCGGCGAAGCACCCGCCGACAGCGCGCGCTAAGGCTTAAACGTCAGCCGGAACGGCGACGTCTCGGCGAGCAACTGCAGCATCATCTGGTCCACGCGCAAGGTGGACGCGGAGTTCACCGGATACGGGCTCGACGTGACGACGGAGAACGCAAACACCTCGCCGCTGTGCTCAGTGATGAAGCGCACCTGCTCTTTCTGCACCGACGTGAGCGTGTTCCACGTCGCCTTCTTGAAAACCCGAATGACCATCAGCAGGCGAGGCGGGACGCCGATGGCGGAGTCGGCGGTGTAGTGGAACTCCACAGCGTGGTGCGAGCCGAGCACCGTGTCGGGGCGCGGTATCACGCCATACGCGGACTTCCAGACGCCCGGGAGCGTCGCCTCGGCCTTCAACGAAGGGAGTTCCTGCTGGAATGGCGGCAGGTCAGCAGCGGGCGCGGCCGCCACGCCGAGATCCGCGGTCTTCTGCTCGGCCGGATTGCAGCCGACAAGCATCGAAATGGCGACGAAGGCGAGCGGAACGAAACGGCGTGGGCGCATGGAGACGGACACGGAAGAGGGAGGACGGCAGAGGAGAGCCACCGCCCGCGGAAGATAACCCGCGGGCGCGCTGCGTGGTCACGCTGACCCTTGGCGACGCAACTCCCGTTCCTTGAGGAGGGCAAAGGCGATGGGAATGAGGATGAGGGTCAGCAAGGTGCTCGACACCATCCCACCAATCATCGGAGCTGCGATGCGCCGCATCACCGTGCTTCCCGCTCCCGAACTCCACAGAAGCGGCAGGAGGCCGAGGATGATAGTGAGGACCGTCATCATCTTGGGGCGCACACGCTCCACGGCGCCCTCCATGATGGCGGCGTACAACTCGCTCGCCGAAGGCGTGCGCCCCGCCGCGAGCCGAGCATCCCACGCCTGATTGAGGTAGAGCAGCATCACCACGCCGGTCTCGGCGGCGACGCCGGCTAGCGCAATGAAGCCGATGGCCACCGCCACCGACCAGTTGTAGCCGAGTACCGCCATGAACCAGAGGCCACCGATGAGCGAGAACGGCAACGAGAGCATCACGAGGGCTGTCTCGCCGAGGCGCCCGAAGTTCAGGTAGAGCAGGAGAAAGATCAGCAGCAGCGTGGCCGGCACCACCAACCACAGTCGTTGACGCGCGCTTTCCATGTACTCGAACTGTCCGCTCCACTGCAGGGTGTAGCCCACCGGGAGCGTCACGTCGCGCGCGACGGCGGCCTGTGCATCGCGCACATAGCGACCGATGTCGCGTCCGGCGACGTCCACATACACCCAAGCGGTCGGCTGCGCCCCTTCCGTGCGAACGACCATCGGCCCCACCACTTGTCGAATGGTCGCAATCTGCCCGAGCGGGACGAATCCGCGCGTGCGCGTCTCGACCGCCGTGCCTGACGGCATAGCGCCCATCGCGGCAGACGACGCGGCCGTTGCCGCGGCTCCGTCGCGATTGACCGGGACGAGCACCCGCGCGAGCCGCTCAGGCGAGTCGCGCAGTTCCTGCGGATACCGCACCCGCACGCCGAAGCGCTCCCGCCCTTCGACCGTTTGCGTGATCGTCATGCCGCCGATCGCCGCGGCGATCACCGCCTGCACGTCGCCGATGTTGAGGCCCTGCCTCGCGGCCGCCACGCGATCGATGGCGATGTCGAGGTAGTACCCCGCCTCGGCGCGCTCCGCGTACGCGCTGCGCGTCCCGGGAACGCTCTGCACTACCATCTCCACTTGGCGCGCGATCTGCTCTAGCGTCGTCAGGTCCGGGCCAAAGACCTTCACGCCCACGGGCGTGCGAATGCCAGTGGCCAGCATGTCAATGCGTCCGCGAATCGGCATCGTCCACGCATTGCGCAGACCGGGCACGCTCACGGCGCTGTCCATTTCGGCGATCAGACGCTCCTGCGTCATCCCCGGTCGCCACTGCTCCTGTGGCTTCAGGGTGATGGTGGTCTCGAACATCTCCATCCCCGCCGGGTCGGTGGCCGTGTTGGCGCGGCCGGCCTTCCCCCAAACGGTCGCCACCTCGGGAAACGACTTGAAGATTGAGTCCTGCACGCGCAGCAGGTCGCGCGCCTTCGCCACGCTGAGGCCAGGCAGTGTGGTCGGCATGTACAGGATGGAGCCTTCATCCAACGGCGGCATGAACTCGCTGCCCATGCGAGTCCACGGAATCCAGGTGAGCACGAGCAGCGCGATCGACCCGCTGATGAGCACGGCCCGCCGGCGCAGGGCCCAGTCGAGCAACGGCCGGTACAGCGCGATGAGCCAACGGTTCAACGGATTCGCGTCCTCGCGCCGCAGTTTGCCGCGGACAAAGAAGCCCATCATCACGGGCACCAACGTCACGCACAGCAGGGAGCCAACGGCCATGGCCAGCGACTTGGTGAGCGCCAACGGCGTGAACAGCCGCCCCTCCTGTCCGCTGAGCGCAAAGACCGGAAGGAACGACACCGTCACCACGAGGTTCGAGAAGAAGAGCGACGGCCCCACTTCGCGCGCCGCGGCAAGCGTCACGTCCCAGCGCTCCCGCGCGCCCAACTGCGAGGTGTCGAAGCGCCCGTGGTCATCGGCCGGACAGACGCGTTCAAGGTGCTTGTGCATGTTCTCGATCATCACGATCGCCGCGTCAATCATCGCGCCGATGGCGATGGCGATGCCGCCCAGCGACATGATGTCGGCGCCGGTGCCCAGCCAGCGCATTACCAGAAAGGCGCCCGGCACGCTGACCGGGAGCGTGAGGATCGCGACCAGCGCCGAGCGCGCGTGCATGAGGAAGGCGAGGCAAACGAGCGCGACGATGATCGACTCCTCAAACAACGCTTCCCGCAGGGTGCCGATCGCGCGCAAGATCAGGTCAGACCGGTCGTAGGTGGTGCGCACCACGACTCCGGGCGGCAGCCCCTGCTGCACTTCGGCGAGGCGCGCCTTCACGCGTTCGATGGTCGCCAGCGCGTTCTCGCCGAACCGCATCACGACGATGCCACCCACGGCGTCGCCCCGTCCGTCGAGCTCGGCGATGCCGCGGCGCACGGCGGGGCCGACGCTTACGCGCCCAAGGTCCCCCACGCGCACGGGCGTGCCGTCGCCGTCGGCGATCACGACCACCTGCTCGAGGTCGCGCATTCCCTTCAGGTAGCCGAGGCCGCGGACCATGTACTCGCGCTCGCTGAGCTCGAGCACCATTGCGCCCACGTCGGCGTTGGCGTTCTGCACCGCGTTCATCACGGCGGTGATTGAGATGCCGTACGCCTGCAGGCGCGCGGGATCCACGTCGATCTGATACTGCTTCTCGAAGCCGCCAATGCTGGCGACTTCCGCCACGCCGGGAACCGAGGTGAGGGCGTAGCGCAGGTACCAGTCCTGCACGGCGCGCAGCTGCGCGAGGTCCATGCGCCCTGTCGTGTCTTCGAGCGCGTACTGATAGACCCAGCCGAGTCCGGTGGCGTCAGGGCCGAGGGTGGGCGCAACGGTGGCCGGAAGTTTGGCGCGCAGGCCGTTCAGCGTCTCCTGCACACGGGCGCGCGCCCAGTACAGGTCGGTGCCGTCGTCGAAGATCACGTAGACGAACGAGACGCCGAAGAACGAATAGCCCCGCACCGTCCGGGCACCGGGCACGCGCAGCAGCTCGGCGGCCACGGGATACGTGACCTGGTCCTCGACGATACGCGGGGCCTGCTCGTTGAAGTCAGTTTGCACGACGACCTGCACGTCGCTGAGGTCAGGAAGCGCTTCGAGCGGCGTCTGTCGCATGGCCCACACGCCGCCGACGGCGAGCGCCAGCGTCAGGAGCAGCACCAGCAACCGGTTGGCGACCGACCATTGAATGAGTGAACGAAGCATGGATCAGCGCTCCGGCGATGGCTTGCGCACCGGCGGAGACTTGGCCGCGGGCATTTCGTGCGCGCTGTGGTCCACCTCGGGCGTTGGAGCCTTGGTAGCGGCCGGAGGCACTGTCTTCGATGCGGCGGGCATCTCGTGCTGGCTGTGATCCATCTCCGGCATCGCCGCCTTCGGCGCGCCCTTGTCCCCGGCGGGGAGCGTGCTCATGCCGGCCATCCCGGCCATCGCGCCGCCGAGATTCGATTCAGCGTCGATGAAGAAGGTCGCCGAGGCGACGACCACGTCGCCGTGCGTGAGTCCGGTCAGTACTTCCACCTGCGTATCGTCGGACAACCCGACCGTGACCGGACGCGGTTCGAGGCGACCGTCTGCCACGCGCACGAACACCAGCGAGCGCTCGCCGGTGGTCAGCGCCGCACCGCGCGGAACGACCAGCGTCGGCGCCGGCTGGGGCGCGGCGAGTTGCAGCGTGGCGAACATTCCCGGCCGCAGCTTGCCATCCGCGTTGGACAGCGCCACGCGCATGCGCGCCGTGCGCGTGACCGGATCCAGCGTCGGTTCAAACGAGACGATGCGCCCCGTACGCGGCGCGCCAGGAAGCGCGCGGAACTCCACGCGCACCGTCTGCCCCACGCGCACCAGCGGCAGGTCCTGCTCAAAGACGTCGCCATCCACCCACACCTGGCTCAGGTCGGCGACGCGCAGCAGAAGTTGCCCCGCCATCACCTGCTGGCCGGCGACGACGTTCTTCTCGATCACGGTGCCGGTTACCGGCGAGCGCAGGTTCATCGTGCGATGCGCCATGCCGTGCTGTTCCACCATCTCGAGTTCGGCGGGATCCACGTCCCAGTTCAGCAGGCGCCGCCGCGCGCTCGCCGTCAGGTCGCCGGCGCTCCCCGCGGCGGGCGATGTGCCGCGTGCGAGGTTGGCCTGCAGGCGCTTGGCGATGAGCAGCTCTTCCTGCGCCGAGACGAGCATCGGCGAATAGAGGGCGAGCAGCGGGTCGCCGCGGCGGATCACCTTGCCCACGTAGTCGGCGTTGAGACGCTCGACCACGCCATCCACCTTCAGCGTGACGGCTTGAACGCGCGTCTCGTCCACCGTCACTTCACCGGCGAGTTGCACCTCGCGGCGCAAACTGGCGTGCATGGCGGTGGCAAAGGTCACGCCAATGCGCTTGGCATCGGCGGCGCTGATCGTCACTGGGCCGCCGCCGCCAGCGGCGACCATCGCTGAATGATCGTGGCCGGCCATCGCGTTGACGGGCTCGGCGTCGCGCGTGAACCACCAGGCGGCGGCGAGCGCGACGGCCACGGGAACCACGTAGGCCGCGCGGCGCGCGGCGGTGCGGATGTTGTCGGTCACGGGAGTCGCTCCGTCGGCATGGGGACAGCAAACCGCGCCTGTCCGGTCAGTCGTTCGAGGCGCGCCAGTGCGCGCGTTTCGTCGGCGCGCGCCGTCAGGCGCGCGATGCGGGCATCGTTCTCGGCCATCAGTGCGTCGAGCATCGCTTCCAGGGATCCAGCGCCGCCCCGATAGGCGGCGCCGGCGCTCTCACGCACGGCCTGCAACTGCGGAAGCAGTGTGCCGTCGTACAGCCGCTGCAGCGTGCGCGCTCGCGCGAGCGCGGCGGAGGATTCGGCGATGCCCGCGCGCGCGCTGGCTTCCGTGCTGCGCGCGTCGGCGTCCGTCATCCGGCGCATCGCCACCATCTCCTCGATCATCTGTTGCTGGCGCTGGCGCTCGAAAATCGGCAGCGACGCCCCGGCCATTAGCCCCACCATCCGTTCATTGGTGCCGGGCTGGCGTCCGTACTGCACGCCGAGTTCGAGCATCGGCCAGCGTTCACGGCGCGCTAACTGCTCGTCGGCCGCTGACGAGGCGATCCGGCGCTGGGCGAGAACGACGTCTGGATTCGCGGTCAGCGCCGTGTCGGTGGCCATGGATACGGCTGGCACGGGCAGCTCGGGGCGCAGGCTGTCCGCGTCCAACGTCGCATCAAGCATCGCCGACAGCCCCGCCGCGGCCGACCGACGCATCGCGTCCATCGCCGTCCACTCCGCGGTCATCTTGGTCAGCTCCGCCTGCATGCGAAGCACATTCGCCTGATTGCCCTGACCCGCGCGGTACATCGCCTCGGCGACGGCCGCCGCTTCGCGCAGGAGTGTGCGCGTCTCGTCCATCACGGCGCGGGCGCTGTCGGCCTGCCACCAATCGGCGAGCATGGCGGCGGCGTCGCGACGCGCGTCGAGTCGCTGGGTGGCGATGCCCGCCGAGGCGACTTGTGCACGAGAGGCGGCAGCGTGCGACATCGCGCGCCGCGAGGCCAGCGGGAGCATCTGCGTAACCGAGAGCTGATCCATGGCGAGCGGACTCATCGTGCTGAACCGCGGGAGCATGCGGTTCATCACGGCGAGTTCGGCGCGCGGATCAGGCCAGGCGGTGGCCGGGCCGATACGCGCGCGGGCGGCGTCGGCCGCGGCGCGCGCGGCGGCGATCATCGGATTGGCGCGGTCCAGCCGCTCGACAAGATCGGCGAGCGTGAGCGGCGCGGGGGCGGATTGCGCGGACAGTCCGGTGGCAGCGCCCAGCAGGAGCAGGGACGCGCGACCGAACACGCCGCGCACGGCGTGCAGGAATGTTGGAAGCATGGCGTACGGGGAGTGCGGTCAGCCGGCGCACGGACGCGCGCGGCTCCTGCCCGCGTCAGGCGCGGGCGTGCGACTCCCTAGGCGCGCGGAGGGGGTGGTTCCGGCTCCGGAGCGTACGACACCCAGCGCATCGTGCGAAGGGTGGGCGTGCTGGCCACCGCCACATCGGGCGAGGCAACATCCACGGCGACCAGGGCCACGGCCACCGGCATCAGGCAGGCGCCCGGCAGGCAACCCGCGTCCGGCGTCGGGCAGCACGGCATGTGCTCGTTGCTCGGCGATGCCGGCGCTTCGTCAGCGGGCGACGCTGGCATGTGATGCCCATCGTGCGACATCGACGCGGGCATCTCTTGAGTGCTCGATGCCGCATCCACGGCCATATCGGTGGAGCACGCGCGCGCAGGAACGGCCAGCATGAGATGCAACGTGCTGGCCGCGAGCAGACTGCGAAGGACGCGTGAACCGATGGTCATTCAGAGACGGATTTCGACACCCGATAATGTCAGAGGGAGAACTGCGAGCCAATCGGGTTTCAGCAAGGGCGGCGTAGGGTTTTCCTTGAAATTGAGATAACGCATTCCACTTTCAATCAATCCAATGCCACAACATGCTGCCGGGTAATGACTTGCGCTTCATGCGCCCACCCAGCGCCACCGCTTCCTATCCTCGCGTTCCCTTGCGCCGAAGCGCCTCAAGGCGGGCCCTCGCCTCCCGGACCTTCGGCTGGAGTTCTGGATCAGCATCCTTCCACAGGTCGATGAACTTCTGGTAGTGCTCCATCGCCTTGGCGGAGTTTCCCTTGGCATCATACAGCTCGCCAAGGCGCTTGTGGCTGCCGGCGAGATAGTCCCGGTGCAGTTGGTACGACGCATCGGGGTAGGCGGTGTACTTCTCAAACTCCACGATGGCCGAGTCGGGCTGGCCGGCGAGATCTAGCGCCTGCGCATACCACGGTCCGATGACGTCGGAGCCCAGGTCAGTCCGGCTCGCCTCGCCGAACTGCGCCGCCGCCTCGGCAAACTTCCCCTCGGCCAGCGCCAGGTATCCACGCCCAACCGGCCGCGCGCCGGCGTTCATCGACGCCTGCGAGGACGGCAAGTCGCGTTCGTATGAAGCGAAGTAACTGCGGGCCGCCGCCGCGTCGCGCGAAACCGCCGCGAGCGCGAGCAAGCTCGCCCACGGGCGATCTGGGGGCGCGAGCGAGGTGATCGGCGTCCGGTCGAGGACGCGTTTGAGCGTTGCCTTCGAAGCGTTGATGTCACCGAGATAGTACGCCTGGACCCACGCGCTATCGATGCCCGAGGCAAGCCGCGCGGCGTTGATCGAGGCTGGCGCGGCCTCTGTGGGAAGGGCCTGCGCGGTCCACCGAAGCCCCTCGCGCACCCGTCCACGCGCCGTGGCAATGCTCCCGATGGCGAATGCGGTGGTTCCGCGGGCGTCGTCGCCGCGCAGCGTTGGAAACGCCGCGCGCATGATCGAGTCCGCTGGCGCCATCTCTCCCTTCGCCAGATACAGCGCCGCACGCGTGGCCGCCAGCAATCCGTGCGTGGGGAACGTCTTCTCGAACGCCCGCCGCGTCGATTCAGCGGCCGCAAACTTCCGCTGTTCGAGTTGCACGCGCTGCAGCCCGGTGAACGACCCACCGAATGGCGTGGCGACGGCCACCGCGCGCCGGTAGAAGAACTCCGCCTTCTCCCGGTCGCCATTGCTCCAATGCTGGATGGCGACGTTGTTGAGCGCGGAGCGGTTTGCCGAGTCGCGCTCGATCAGGCTCTCGTAGGCGGCGATCGCCTTCTCTCGGCTCGGCGTCGGCCCATTCCCCCAGTACGATGCCTCGGTGAGCAGCCGTTCATTCTCGCTGAGCCGCTCCCGGTACGTGTACGCCTTCACCAGCGCCGCCTGCGCCGCCGCCTGCGAGCCAATCTCGGCGCTGTACGACGCGGCAATGCGCCGCCAGGCCATCGCAAAGGTGCTGTCGAGCGCGACCGCTTCGAGCAACAGCGCGCGCCCCTTGGCGTTGTCGCCGGTGCTCGCGATGATCTGCACGCCCTCCACGTACTTGCGCAGCGCCGGGAGCGAGGATGTCGAGACGCGCTCGAGCGGAATGGACTCGCGCACCTGGCGAAGGCTCTCGCCGACCTTGCTGCGAATGTCCTTGGAGAGCTCGCCAAGCACTTCCACCAGCTCGCCCTGGTTCTTGGCCGTGCGGCGGAAGGCGGCCAACTCCACACCATCAAGCGCGCCGACCAGGCGCGCGGAGATGACGTAGCTCCCGCCGAGTTCCACGATGTCGCCGTCGAGCACGGCCTTGGCCCCTTCGCGGCTGGCGACCTCGCGCGCCAGCGTGAACGGGACCGTCGCTTCTGCGGGCTTCTGCATCAGCCGGAGCACCTCGGCCACCGCAGCCTTGGTGAGCACGCGGAGGTTCTTCGACTGGGCGAGATCGGTGCGCAACGCCTCGGAAACGGTCACGCCCAGCGTCGAGTCGCTGGCGGGGCTCTTGAAGTCGGCGACGATGATGGTCTCATTCTGGCCGAACGCGCCCTTGCCAATGAGCGAGCCGACGGCGCCGATGCCCAACGCGCGCATCACCATGAAGCCGATGACGAGCGCGGCGAACGCGCCCACGGCGACCGCGCCGCCGATCCAGGTGCGACGCCACGAGACGTGCGGACTCGCCTTCAGCGCCATCGTCGCGATCGTGCCGTGCGCGGCGGTGTTGCCGCCGGGAGTGAACGCTGGCGTCGCCGTGTACAAGCGATATGCCGTGCGCTGCACGTAGGCCGTGAGGCCAATGATCGGCAGGCCGAGCATCATCACCCCTACCGAACCCGGGAGCGCCCAGTCGGGAAGGCCGATCACCGACGTCGCCGCCCATGCGGTGAGGGCGACGAGCAGCGTCGCTGCGCCCCAGATGGCAAGCGCGCGACCAAGGCGCATCTGTCCACCCGCGAGAATAGCCGGCGCCGCCTGGCCCGCGCCGCTCGACGTGACCGAATCGAGCACCTTGACGATGTCAGCACCGAGCGCGGGGCGGTTTTCGGGGATCTTGTCGAGACAGCGCATCACGAGCTGCGCCAGCGCGGGCGGCGTGTCCACGCGCAGCTCGCGGATGTCGCGAGGCTTCTCGCTCAGTTGCGCGGCGAGCATCCGCGAGGGCGGCAGGTTGGTGAACGGTGTCTGGCCGCACAGCAACTCATAGGCGAGCACGCCGAGCGAATAGAAGTCAGCCCGGTGATCCACGCCCGGGTCACCCGCCGCCTGTTCCGGCGCCATATACGCTGGCGTGCCGATGGAGGTGCCGATGGCGGTCAGCGTGCCACCCGGCGCGTCGCCGCGGATGGCCGAGATGGCCTTGGCGATGCCGAAGTCGGTGACCGTCGCGCTCCCTGCCGCGAGCAGGACGTTGTCGGGCTTGATGTCACGGTGCACCACGCCGTGTGTGTGCGCAAAAGCCAGCGCGCGCGCGACATCGCGCAGGATGCTGATCACTTCGCCGATCGCCAACGGGCCGTGCGCGAGACGCGCGCGCGCCGACTCGCCGTCCACGTAGGGCATCGAGAACCACGGCAGGCCGTCGGCGTCGCCGGCGCCGAGGACCGGGACGATGTGCGGATGCTGCAGCTGGGCGGCGAGCAGGACTTCGCGGTTGAATCGCTCGACTGAAACGCCGTGGAGGAGTTCTGGCGCCAGCACCTTGATCACCACGCGCCGATTCAGCGCCCGCTCCGTCGCGACATACGTGCGCGACATTCCGCCGCCGCCGAGTTCGCGTTCGATCACATACTGGTTCGCGATGGACGCGTCCAGCCGGGCACGGAAATCGGACTCGGTCATGACGGGGGGCCGGGAGTTCGGGGGGTGGCGCGCTATGAATATGGGGCAAATCGTCCCAGAACCAGTCACACGGCCGCGCGCACCGTCCGGCGACTAGAAGTCGCATCGCCTCGCGCGGAAATCCACGGGTCGACACCGAAACTTCCACGCCTGCCACAGTCCCTTCTTCGCGCCCTGGGCCGCACGCTCGGCGCGTCGCAGGCGATCGAGATGGCGCACGTTCTCGTACGCGAGCACCACCGCCCATCCGTTCGCCACCATCCATTCGTTAAGCAGCACCGAGTCCTTCCACGCATACGCCAGGGTGCGACGATACCGATCGGTGGTCGTGCGATCGAACTCCAGCCGCAACGTCGTCCCCGGCCCGGCCAGCGCATCGAGCTTCCGCCTAGCCATCTCTCCCCACGGCCGCTGGGCCAGTTCGGGCGTGTCGATGAGCAGGAGGCGCACGGAGCGCCCGTCTCGGCACTTGAACGAGTCACCGTCATCAAGCTTCGCCACCACGCAGGTGAGATCGGAGGCGGGCGGACGGCGCGGCTCTGCCGAGCCCTGACTGAACGCCATCCCCGGCGCCGTCAGGACGAGCGCGGCCAGAGATGCGCGGCGCATGGTCGGCGCGGGCGATCTACGGGTTCACGCCGGCCAACGCGGCGATGATGCGCAGGGCCCACTGCGGCCCCCGGTGCCCCGCCGGGCCGTCGTCATACCACTCGTCGTGCGAGTGCGCGCCGCCGCCGCTGCCGCCGCCGTCGATCGTGACGGCCGGAATCCCGAGGGCGATGGGAATGTTCGCGTCGGTGCTCGAGGCGCCGATGGTTGGGCGCAGGCCGACGCGATCGCCAGCGGCCATCGCCGTGCGCACTACGTAGGCCGTGTCCGACTGCGCACCGGTGGGACGGATGCCGATCGTATCGATGCGCGCGCTCAATCCCTTGTTCGAGCCGGGCCAGCGCGCGAGTTCCGCCGCGACGGCGTCCTGAATGGCCTTGCGCACCTGCACGTCGAGCTTGGCCAGCTCCTCAGCCGACTCGCTGCGCATGTCCACATCCATCGCCGCATCCATCGCGATCGAGTTCACCGACGTGCCGCCCGACACGATGCCGACGTTGAACGTCGCCTTCGGCGAGCGCGGCACCTGGATGTCGCTGATCGTGGCGATGGCGCGTCCCATCGCGTGGATGGGATTCGGCATGCCGAATGCACCGTAACTGTGACCGCCCGGGCTCTTGAAATGCACGTTGTACCGGATGCTCCCCACCGCGCGACTCACGATGTCATCGCCCGCGCCGTCCACGGAGATGAAATAGTTGACCTGGTCCTTGTAGGTCGTGCCGAGGAGATGCTTGGTGCCGCGCAGGTTCCCTGGGCCCTCTTCGCCGACGTTGCCCACAAAGAGGACGCGCCCGTTGAAGCGCAGCGACGACTGCTTCACCGCGCGCGCCACCGCGAGGACGACGGCAAGTCCGCGGCAATCGTCGCCGATGCCCGGGCCCTTATAGCGAGTGCCGTCGCGCGTCACCCGCACATCCGTCCCTTCCGGGAAGACCGTGTCGAGGTGCCCGGCGATCATCACCGTCGGCCCCTTGGCCGCCCCCCGAAGCTCGGCCACGACATTGCCCACTTCGTCGATGCGCGCGTCGGCATAGCCCAGCGCCACAAGTTCCTTGCGGTACGCGGCGCCGCGCTGCTGCTCCTTGAACGGCGGCGCGGGGATCTCGCACAGCGCGACCTGTTTCTGCAGCGTCCACGCGTTGTCCCTTTCCAGCTGAGACAAAGCCTTCGCGAGCGCCGGGGGGTCGGTGGGAGCGCTCTGGGCGCCGAGCAGGGCAGGGGCGGCGCAGGCAAGAAGCAGGGCGATTCGGCGCATGGTCGAGACCGGGCAAGAGACGGTGCGGACGAGACTTGGGACCCCCTTACGATAGCGGGACCGCCCGCCCGAATCAGGGGGGTGGGCACTTTCGACACCGCGCACCCGTTGGCCCCGTGACGAGGCCATCAGGTTTGGCCATATTGCCACGTCGCCCAACCCCCCCCATCCTCCCCCCATGGTCAACCGCCCCTGGCTCAAGCACTACGATCCCGGCGTTCCGGCGACGCTCGGTGAGTACCCCTCGCGGACGCTGCTGGACTACATAGATGACGGCCTGAAGGAACGGCCCGACCATCCCGCGGTGCTCTTCAAGGGCCGGGCAATGTCGCTCGGCGAGATTGATACGCTGAGCACCGAGTTCGCCAACGCCCTGCTCGCCTTGGGCGTGACCAAGGGCGATCGCGTGGCGGTGATGCTGCCGAACACGCCACAGTTCTTCATCTGCGAGCTTGGTGCGTGGAAGATCGGGGCGATCCTCGTCCCCCTGAATCCGATCTACACCGAGGAAGAACTCCTCGGCCCCCTCAAGGACACCGCGCCCAAGGTCGTGGTGACGCTCACGCCGTTCTACGAACGGGTGAAGCACGTGCAGCCGGCCACCGGCGTCGAGCACGTAATCGCGACGAACATCAAGGAATACTTCCCGCCGCTGCTTCGGCTGCTCTTCACGCTGTTCATGGAGAAAAAGCTCGGTCATCGCATCGCACTGAAGCCCGGCGACCTTTGGCTGCAGGATCTGCTGTCCGCGCATCGCGGCGCGGCGCGCCCGGCCGGCATGCCAGGGCCGGACGACGACGCGATGATCCTGTTGAGCGGCGGCACGACCGGCACGCCGAAGGGCGTGCGCGTGCATCATCACGGGCTCGTCTGTACAGGACTGCAGGTGAAGTCGTGGTTCGCGAACGAGTTTCGCCCGTGGCAGGATGTCTACATGCTGCCGCTTCCGCTGTTCCATTCGTTTGGCGCGTGCGGCGTGCAGGCGACGTGCTTCGTGGGGCACAACCCCATCGCGTTGGTGCCCAATCCGCGCGACCTGAACGACATCGTCAAGACGTTCGAGCAGGTGAAGCCGGCGATCTTCTGCGGCGTGCCGACGCTGTATAATGCGCTCCTCACGCACCCCGACGTGAAGAGCGGCAAGGCCAACTTCAAGTCGCTGCGGGCCTGCGTTTCCGGCGCGGCACCGCTGCTCGCCGAGACGAAGAAGCGTTTTGAAGCGGCCACCGGTACGCGCATCGTCGAGGGGTACGCCCTCACCGAGACGCTGCTGGCCGCGACGATCAACCCAATCCGTGGCGTGCAGAAGCTCAGCTCGGTGGGCGTGCCGTTTCCTGACGTGGACGCGATGATCGTGGACGCCGATGACCCGATGAAGATCCTTCCCATCGGCGAGGTGGGCGAGATCATTCTCACCGGGCGCCAGATCATGCGCGGTTATTGGAACAACCCCGAAGAGACGGCCATCATGCGGCGCGTCGGCCCCGACGGCCGCGAGTGGATCTACAGCGCCGACCTCGGCTACATGGACGAGGATGGCTACATCTTCATTGTGGACCGCAAGAAAGACCTCATCAAACCGGGCGGCATGCAGGTGTGGCCGCGTGAGATTGAGGAGGTTCTACAGGGGCACCCCGCCGTCGGCGAGGTCGGCGTACGCGGCTTCCCCGACGAGTACAAGGGAGAGATCGCGGTGGCCTTCGTCGTGCTCCGCGAAGGCGCAATGGTCGCGCCGGAAGAACTGCGCTCCTACTGCAAGGAACACCTCGCGTACTACAAGGTGCCCGGCAAGGTGGTCTTCCGGCGGGACCTGCCCAAGTCCATGGTCGGGAAGACGCTCCGCCGCCTGCTCACGCTTGAGCCCGGCGAGTAGCTGACCCGCGAGCGGCTGAAAATGCGAACGGCGCGACTAGAAGTCGCGCCGTTTCATTTCCTTGAAGAACGCCTGGTTCTCGAAGTCTTCTTCGGCGCGCTTCGGCGCCGTCTTGTCGTAGGTCTTGCCGAACTCGCTGCGCGGCTTCTGCGGCCCCGCCTTGGCGAGCTTCTTCAGCAGCTTCTGGACTTCGTTGTCGCGCGGATTGGCCATGGCACCCGATGGCTGAGGGTCGTCACCTCAATCTAAAAGGGGCGCGAACGAAATGCGTCCGGGTCGCCGTCCAGCCCCGCGAAGTTCCAGTTTTCCCTGACAGCAAAACGGTATATTAAATACCACTTTATCGGGGCACTCGACCTTCAGGGAGATTCCTTTGACCAGCCCGACCGTTCCCGCGCTCACCGCCGAGATGACACTCAACGAGATCGCCCTCGCTCAGCCGCGCGCCGTCGAGGTGTTCGCCCGATACCGGCTCGACAGCTGCTGCGGCGGCGCCAAGCCGCTCGCGCTGGTCTGCGAACGCCACGGCCTCGATCTTGAAGCAGTCCTGCGCGACCTGCGCGCGCTGTAGCCCTTCGCCCTTTCACCTCCTCGCACGCCATGGACTGGTTTGTCCGCGCCTTCATCAAGAGCGCCCTCGTCTACCTGGGACTCGGCATCTGCTTCGGTCTCTGGATGGGGATTGCACCCACCGCGGTGATCTACCGCCCGGCGCACGCGCACCTGAACCTGCTGGGCTTCGTCACGATGTTCATCTTCGGGGTCGCCTACCACGTGATCCCGCGTTTCAGTGGACACCCGCTGCACAGCGTGCGCCTGGCAACGCTGAACTGGTGGGCGTCGAACACCGGGCTCGTGGTGCTCGTCATCGGTTTCATGTTCCTGCCGTGGCGGCCTCAGGCGCGCGGAGTGGTCGCCGCCGGCGCGGTCATCGCTGCCATTGGGGCGTTGGCGTTCGTCTACAACCTGTGGCGCACGCTGGACGGCTCAGGTCCGAAGCCGCGTCACGACAGCGGCATGGGTCGCCGGCTGCCGATGTCCGGCTAGCGGCGCACGGCGTCGGGCGCGCGCTTCAGGCGCGCTACGACGGCTGCGTGTCGACGCGCACGTCGATGGCGATGCCGTCGCGCACGGCGGCGCTCACGACGCAGAAATCCTCGAACAGCTCCAGGCAACGCGCCATCCGTTCGTGCTGGTCGGCGGGGACGGACGGCGCCAGCCGCACGTCCACCTTCTGCACGCGCAGCCGCCCCTTGGCGTTGCGCCCGTTGGTGACCCGCACGTCGGTGCGCATTCCGGCGACATCCACGCGCGACCTGCGCAGGCAAAACAGCAGGCTGGCAGCCAGACAGCCGGCGACGGCCGTCGCCAGCATGCGCGATGGGTTCGGCCCTTCGTTGCGCCCCAGCGGCGGGTTCTCGTCGATGGTCATCGGCGGAAGTCCCGCGTCGCCGAAGTCCACGGTGAAGGCGTAGTTGTCCTTGAGGGTCAGCGAGAGATCGATCGTAGATTCGTCGGACATCGAACCGCCTCGAACGGGAATCGTCAGGGAAGGAGGAACAAGGCCGCGATTAGGGCCGCGAACATCGCGGCCAGCGCTGCCGCCGCGCGCAGGCGAAAGACCCCACGCCCGATGGTCGCGGCAATCACCGCCTTGGCGGCCGTATTTGACGCGACCGCCACAACGATGGCGCGTGCCGCCACCGGCGTGAAGTCGCCCTGCGCCACGCGGGTCATCGAGACGGAGATGGCGTCGACGTCGGTGAGGCCGAAGAGCGCCGCGGTGGTGTAGACGCCGGCATCGCCGAACTGGGTGCGCACGAACGCCATGAGCAGGAGCACGAGCTGGAACGCGACGGCCATCTGCAGTGCCGCGCCGAGGCGCAGAGGGTTCTGCGGCGCCTCGTAGACAGGCGCTTGGGTCGAAGCAGGAACGCGGGCCGCCCACCACGCCGACGCCGCGCCAATCACGAACGGCGCCGCCAGATACGGCAGCACGGCAAGTCCCACGCTGGCATTCAGCAGGAGCACGACCACGAGCACGCGGGGAAAGAGCACGGTGGAGGCGGCAATCACACCCGCCGCGTAGCCGGGCCGCAATGCGGCGTCATCGCGGCTGCTCCGCGCGAAGCCCCAAGTCACCGCGGTGGATGAGACCAAGCCGCCAAGCGCTCCGGTCACCGCGTATCCGCGCTCGCGGCCGACGATGTTGCGCGCGATGTGCCCAGCGAAGTTCAGCCCGGAGATGACGAGGGCGAGCACCCACGTGGCCCGCGGGGTGATGTCGCCGACCGGGCTCGCGATCACGACGGGGAGCAGCGGCAGCACCACGAGCGACAGGACGGCGAAGTGGAAGGCGGCGCGCATCTCGATCGGATCAAGGCGCTGCACCCAGCCATGCAGCAACTCCTTCTCGGCGAGCGCGAGCACGACCAGCGCCGCGAGCGCGGCGGTCAACCGCAGCGCGCCGCCGCCGGCGAGCAGGCCGAGTGCGAGCACCACGAGCGCCGCCACCTCGGTCGTGCCGTCCACCGCTTCGGCGTCTCCGCGTCGAGCGGTAACCACGTACGCCCCGACGGTCAGCAGGACACCGCCCGCTACGAGCGCCATGCCGGCAAGCGCCACCTCTGCCATGACCAGCAGCCCGCCGAGTCCGCCAAGCAAGCCGAGCAGGAAGAACGTGCGGACGCCGGCGAAATCACGGCTCGGACCGATGGCGTGCCCTGAGCGCTCCCGCTCAATGCCGACCGCCAGCCCGACAAGCCCAGCCACCGCCAGCCGTGCGGCGGTGTCGAGAGTCTCGGGGACGATGATGATGGCCATGCAGGATGCCGCGCGGCGCGCGGCGCGGGTCAGCCGCCGACCTTCTTTCGCACGAGCTCGGCGATGTGCTTCTCCAGCGTCCCCGACGAATGGCAGACGACCGGATTCTCACGCGAGAAATTCGGCGAGCGGCCCGTCGCGTCGATGCGCGTGACGAGATTCACGCCGCCCTTCGGGTTCGGCACCATGGTGCTGTTGATCGTCATCATGATGTCATACGTCTCGGCGTTCGGGATGCCCTGGCTATTGCCGCAGTCGAGAATCTGCTGCATCGGGATGCTTCCGACGCGCCGACGCACCTTGAACTGGTCGTTGCCGATGATGCGCTGGGCATCCACGAGCGTGGTGATCGGGATCTTGAGGTCGTTGTACACGACGTTGACTGCAGTCCACGCGGCGTCCATCGATCCCACGATCAACTGGGTGTATCCCGAGTTCACGTTCACGGTGTTGATGTTGAGCGTGGACCCCGGGGAAACGATGCGCTGGGTGACGGGCGTGACAGTCGTCAGGGGCACGGCGGACGACGTTCCCGACGACGATGCGCCACAGGCGGCGACAACCAACGAGGCCGCCACGGCGGCAAAGACACGAGCTCTCGACACGGTCGAACTCCTTTGGGGGGGTGCTACCTACAATACCATGCGGCAGATCGAGGGTTCCGGCAACCGTCACGGATGGAAGCGGCGAAGCGCTGCTACCAGTCGGCGGCCGATGTCCAGAGGAGCGTGACGGCGCACCCGTCGGTTTGATACTTGGGAGGCGCGTCGGACCCGCGTGCATACAGCTCAAGGGCGCGCCACGTGCGGCGCGGCTGAGCGAGCAGGAACTCGCGGCTGACCGGCAGTCCGTCGAGGACCCAGCGGCAGGTGCCCGTCGGTGGAAGCAGCGTGAGTGCATCGGGTTCCGCGGACAACTCCGTCCCGGTGAGCAGCAGCACCCCCTCGCGCGTGCTGCGTTGCAGCAGACGCAGGTAGTCGCTTCCCTTCGCCTCCAGAGCGGCATCGCGGTCCTCGAGGTGACGCAAACGAACCTGCGCGAACTCCCCACCGAGCACAGGCGCAACCCACGGCGCATATCCGGCCGCCCGCACATCAAGCGTCACGGATCCATTCGGCGCCCGCGGAAGCGCGAACTGTCCACCGGCACTCGTAAGTGCCGTGGCACGACTGCCCATCAACGACACCCAGGCATCCGGCACGGGGCGACCGTCGGGATCGGTCACGATGCCCGTCAGCGCGCTTTCGCCCGCCGCGAGGATGAGGTCATGCGCGGCGAGCCCGCGAGGGCCCATTCTCATCAAGGCGGACGCCGCGCGCGTGGAGTGCTGCGCGGAGACGAGGAACCAGGCGTCACGGGGAATGCCGCAGGCCACCCAAGCCAATCGCCCGTCCTCCGGGGCGGTACGGACGGAGCCGGGCCGCGGACCTTGGACGGCGCCCGGTTCGAGAATCCACGTGACACCGACGTTCACGGCCACTCGCGCTCCGTCGGTGGCCTGAACGGTGCCAAACGCGACCGTCGGCGTCAGGCTGTCTGCTGTCGCGCCGCAAAGCCGATCCCGGATGGGCGCGAACGATGGCGTCGCGAGCACGACCGTGGCACTCGCCCCCGCGAAGACCCGCACCCGCACCGCAGGCATCGTGATGCCAAGAGAGTCCAGTGCGGCGTGCCGGAACGAGACGCCCCACTCGCCGGGCGTCACGCTGTCAAATGCAAATCGACCGTCGCTGTCCGACGTCGTGGGACGACCAAACCGCTCGAGGCGAACCTCAGCGCCGGCAAGCACGTCACCGAGCAGCGAATCGACCACAATCCCACGCACGCGCCCCACGCGCTGTTGCGCGTCGGCGGTGGCGGCGCCGAGCAGGCAGGCAAGCAGAAGGGTGAGGCGTGGGAGTGACATGGGGCGGGTCGGGGGAACAGGCGGAACGTCTTCCGTCGCGCCAGACGGCGCAAGGGCGTCCGACCCTTTCGAGTCGCGGGCGAGTCCGTTAGCTCTTACGGCGTGGATCCCACCACCGCCGTTCGTCGCACGAGCCTCGCCAGCGCCTGGACGCTGGTGATCATGGCATGCGCTGCGGTTCTCGCGGCGCTGCCATACCGCTCGTTCGACCTCGACCGGTTCCTCGTGCCGAAGGAGTTGGCGTTGCACGTGGGCGCCGCGATGGCACTTCCGCTCATGCTGGTCGTCGGCGTCGCCATCCCTCGCGCACGGACCGACCGCAGTCTCTTCGTCTTCCTCGTGCTGTCCGTCCTGTCCGCGCTGTTCGCGACCAACGGCTGGCTGGCACTACGGGCGCTCACGATCAGCATCAGCGCCTGCTTCGTCTGGTGGGCGGCCCGCGCGGCGGCCACGCTCGGGGCGCGCGACGTGATCATTCGCGGGCTGGCGTTCGCGACCGTGCTTGGCGCGGGCACGGCGCTCGCGCAGGCCTACGGCGTCTCGAGCGACCTGACGTCGCTCAGTCGCGCGCCGGGCGGGACGTTCGGCAACCGCAACTTCATGGCCCACATCGCCGCGGCCGGGGTCCCTCTGCTGGGGTACTTGGCGCTGACGGCGCGCGGAACGCCCGGCGCGCTGCTGGCTGCGGGCGGACTCGGCATCAACGCGGCGGCGCTTGTGCTCTCACGCACGCGGGCCTCGTGGCTGGCGTTGGTGTGCTGCGCGGGGTTGGTGGTGGTCGCGTGGCTCTGGCGGCGGGGCACGATGTGGCGCGATCCGTCCGCTCGGCGCGGATTGATCCTGATCATTGCGGGCATGACCGTCGGCGGCGCCGCGGCCGTGGCGCTGCCCAACTCGCTCGACTGGCGGAGTGACAACCCGTACCTGGACTCGGCGAAAGGTCTCGTCAACTATCGCGAGGGGAGCGGACTCGGCCGGCTTCAGCAATACGCCAACTCGACGACGCTCGCCCTGCGGAATCCCGCCCTCGGGGCCGGCACGGGGAACTGGGCGGTCGCCTATCCCGCGGTAGCGCCGCCGAGCGATCCCTCGCTGAGCCGCGAGACGGGGATGACCGCCAATCCGTGGCCGTCGAGCGACTGGATGGCGATGCTCTCCGAGCGTGGCATCCCGGCGTTCGTTGTCTGGGCAATGATCTTGGCGGGGTTGGCGCTGGTGGGACTCGCGACGTGGGGGCGCCTGGACGTCCCGCTGGATGAGCGACTGCGGGCAATCGCGGCGACCGCAATGATCGTGGTGGTCGCAGTGGAAGGGGCGTTCGACGCCGTGCTGCTGCTGGCCGCGCCCTCGATGATCTTCTGGGGGGCGCTGGGCGCGCTCCTGCCAGCGCCTCCGCATCCGGTGACGCTCTCTCGCGGGCGGCGTTACCTGCTCTCGATCTCCACGCTGTTGATGGGATTGGCCGCCGCCGAGTACAGCGCGCTGAAGATCGCGAGCATGGCGGCCTACAGCGCAGGGCAGATGGGACGGGCCGTCTCGCTCGACCCCGGCTCGTTCCGCGCGAGGCTGCGCTATGCGCAGCTCATGATGTCGCGCGGCAGCCGCACGCGCGGGTGTGAAGAGGCCAAGGCAGCGCTGGCGCTCTTCCCACGGTCTCCCGACGCCCGGCGCACCGCCGCTGGCTGCAAGTAGCGCACGCGCTGAGGGTCGCCCGACGCTACTTCGCGGCCGGGTCGGAGACTGAGAGCGTGATCCCCCACTGCGCGGCGTAGTAGGTGACCATGATCACGAGCGCTGCGCCCGCGTAAGGTTCGACAAAGCGATTGAAGGCGAGCGCCGAATCGGAGACCAGAAAGCACACGCTGCCTGCCGCGGCAAGCGCGGTGGCCGTCGAGCGACGCCCCTGCCACCGGATGATGGCCTGCCATGCCATCGTGGCGATGATCGTCACGTAGCCCGTCACTGGCACGCGCATGGCGCCGAGCGACGGCCAGAGGAAGGCCAGTACGACAGCCGCTACGCCATATACGAGTACCGCTGCGAGCTTCGGCACCCGCCATCCGCCACCGTCGGCGGCGAACGCCGCGATGTAGCAGAGGTGCGCAACGAGAAAGGCGACAAGGCCGGGGAGAAACAGGTTCATCGGCAGCATCAGCAGGACGTCACCGGCCAACGATGCGATGAGCCCCGCGGCGATCCACGCGCGATATCGTGAGGCCGGCGCTCCGCGCATCACGAGAATCGCCAGCGCAAGCGTGGCAAGCGGCTTGGTCACGTAGACCGCAGCGCGCAGGTCCATCGCCTGGAAGCTGGTGTTCAGGGCAGCGAGAAACAGCGCGGCGATCAGCAGGAGGCGTGGCATGGGCGAAATGTAGAGCGACCCACCGCCTGCGCACACCGCGCGCTGCCCGCGGCTACGGAACCTGCCGTAAGTTGAATGCGTACGGACTTCATCGCCTTCGCTTCCCTCTCATGTCTCCTGATCTTCGCAATCCGCACCTCGCGCGATGGGACGCGCAGATGGCCGCCTGCGCGACATACGCGCACACAACCACGCTGTCGCTGCCGAACAGCGTGCTGACGCAACGCCCGTCGTGGGGCGGTTGGAGCGTGGCGGAGGTGTGCGAGCATCTCTGCGTCACCGATGGCCTGTACGAGGCGCCGCTGCGCGCGCTGTTTGCAGCCGAGCGTGCGCGATCAACGCCGCGTCGGTCTGACGCGTGGACCCCGACCATCTGGGGACGGCTCCTGCTCTGGTCGCTGAACCCGACCAACGCCCGAAAGACCAAGGCGCCGCCGGTGTTTCAGCCTGGAGCCGAAGCGCGGCCGCGCGTGGTGGACGCCTGGCTGTCACAGGTGGAGCGCACACGCGCGCTCCTGCGGGAAGCGGACGGACTCGACCTGCGCGCGATGAAGCTGTCCTCACCCGCCGCGAAGATCATCCGGCTGAACGCGGGTGACGCGTTGGCTGTGGCTGCCGTGCACGCGGAGCGCCATATGCAACAGGTGCAGCGCACGCTCGCTGACGTGACGGCGCGGCGCGAGGGGTGATGCGGCGCTAGGCGCGAGCGGCAGCGGTCGCGAGCAGCGCGGCGAGCACGTTGTCAATCTGCTCGTCGGACGGCACGGTGCCCTGCGCGGTGCGCGGCGATCCGCCTCCACGCCCTCCGACGGTCTGCAGCACATCCTTGAGCACGGCACCGGCGTTTACGCCGAGGTCGGGGGAGACCGCGAACGCGATGGTCCGCGACTCGCGCACAACGCCCGCAGCGAGCGTCGCGGGAAGGGCCGCGCAGGCCGCGGCCCAGGCACGCAGTTCGTCGGCCGACACTCCGTCGGCGGCGCGCAGGCGCCGCACGCCACCGGAATCGGGCGTCGTACCGTCCCACTGCGCACGTGCGCGATGACCGCTGACCTCGTCGATCAGCTTGCGATTGGAGGCGGCGAGAGCCTTCGCGTCGTCGACACGCGACTGCACCAGCGGCGGCACCTCGTCGATCGACGCCGAGAGCCGTTCTGCGACCCCGCTCAGCGCGTCGTAGTCGGCGCGGGCGCGCCGCACGGCGCGGGTGCCGCACACGAACTCGATGCGCGTGTTTTCGCGGATCTTCTCCACGCGACGCAGGAGAATGGCGCCGATCTCACCCGTGGAGCGGAGATGCGTGCCGCCGCAGGCGCTGACGTCGTGCCCCTCGATCGTGACGATGCGGAGCGTTCCCGTACGTCCCGACGGACGCCGCAGGCGCGGTGCAACGGCCGCGGCATCCTCGAACGTCACCGTCACTGACCGGTTCTCAGTGATGAGGGCGTTGGCGTGTTCCTCAAGGCGGCGCAGCTGCTTGGGCGAGACCGCCGGCGCGGCTATCTCGAGCGTGGACATCGCGTCGCCGAAGTGAACGCTGACCGTGGGCCAGTCGAACAGCGCGTCACAGGCGCCCGACAGCAGGTGCTGTCCGGTGTGCTGCTGCGCGAAGTCCCAGCGGCGCGGCCAGTCAATCTCGCCGTGCACGGCGTCCGGTCCGTCGTATGGCTGCTCGAGGACGTGCGCCACGCGGTCATCCTCGTCCACAACGTCCACCACGCGCACGCCACCAAGCACTCCCAGGTCGTTCGGCTGTCCGCCAGACGTCGGATAGAACGCCGACCGATCGAGATACAACCGACGGCCCGAGTCCGCGCGCTCGACGATCGTGGCGTCGAAGGCGCGGAGGAAGGAGTTGGTGTAGTAGAGGCGAGCGGTCATGATCTACAGACGATGGACGGTTGACGGTGGATGGACGCCAGCGAACTGGGCGGAAGTGCAAACTCATCCGTCACTGCAGCAGCTTACCCTGTCCACCGTCCACCGTCCACCGTCAACAGTCACCTGTATCTGCTCACGATCCTCTCCATCGCAACCTTCCCCGGACACAACGCCTCATACGGCAACTCCACCAACGGCGTCGTCACGGTCCGGTGCATGTCGTGCATGCAGCGGCCGGTGTCGTCGATGAACAGCAGTCCAGTCGCCACCTCGCCCTTCTTGATGCAGGCCTGCACGTGGCGATACGCCGTGTCGCGGCTGCGTGGGTTGTACCCGGGCGCGGTGCTGTGCAGTCGCACCTCGCTGCCGTCGTGCATCCGCACGACCGTCATTTCGGCGTGTGTTTCGGGCACCTTGATCTCGCGCCGCAGCGGCACGAAATCCGCCGCCACCGTTTCTACCTCGTGGCTGCGCACGTAAGCGTAGCTCTTCGCCGAGCCTTCGTGATCGTTGAACGACACGCAGGGGGAGATCACGTCGATCAGGGCGAAGCCGCGATGCATCAACCCCGCCTTCAGGATGGGGACGAGCTGGGCCTTGTCGCCGCTGAACGAGCGCGCCACGAACGTCGCGCCAAGCGTGAGCGCGAGCAGGACCGGATCGATGGGTGTCTGCTCGTTCACCTCGCCCTTCCGCGACTTGCTGCCGACGTCGGCCGCCGCTGAGAACTGTCCCTTGGTGAGGCCGTAGACGCCGTTGTTCTCGATCACGTACAGCATGTTGACGTTGCGGCGAATGGCGTGCGCGAGCTGGCCGAAGCCGATGTTGAGCGAGTCGCCATCGCCGGAAATGCCGATGTACGAGAGCTCGCGGTTGGCGGCGTTCGCCCCCGTGGTCACCGAAGGCATGCGGCCGTGCACGGAGTTGAACCCGTGCGACTGCTTCATGAAGTACGCGGTGGTCTTGGACGAGCAGCCGATGCCGCTCATCTTCGCCGCCCGGTGCGGCGGCAGGTCGAGCTCCCAGAAGGCCTGCACGAGCGCGGCGGTGACCGAATCGTGCCCGCAGCCGGCGCAGAGCGTGGACATCGCGCCCTCGTAGTCGGCCCGGCTGAGGCCGAGGTGATTCTTGCGCGCGCTCGGGTGGCGGACCGACGGCTTGGTAATGGAGCTCATGCGGACCTCCCGGCGAGCTGGGCGGTGATGGCGGCGACAACGGTGCCAGCAGTGACCGGCTGGCCGGCATAGTCGAGCACGGGAGTCATCCGGTCACGCGGGACCCCGGTCTCGATGGTCAGCAGCGCGCGCAGTTGCGCATCGCGGTTCTGCTCGACGACGAAGACGGTTTCGTAGCGGCCAAGGAACTCGGTGACCTCGGGCGCAAACGGGAACGCGCGAATGCGCATGACGTCGGCGATGATCCCCTGCTCGCGCAGGCGGTCCACGGCCTCGCGGACGGGGGCATCGGGGCTGCCCACGCACACGATGCCGACGTCGGCGCCGTCCTGTCGCTGGATGATCGGTGCGGGAAGCGCGCGCGCCGCCGTCTCAAACTTCCGCGCGATGCGGTCGACCACTTCCCGGTACGCCGTGGAATCCTCGGTGTAGGCGCCGAACTTGTCGTGGCCGGAGCCGCGCACGAAGTAGGCGCCCTTGCCGTTCACCCCGGGCAGCGAACGCGCGGCGACGCCGTCGCCGTCGGCATCCACGTATCGGAAGAACTTTGGCATCTGCTCGAGCGCTACGGCGTCGAGCACCTTGCCGCGGTCGGGGCGGTAGCCGTCGTCCCAGGTGAGGCGCGGGATCATCCAGTCGTTCATTCCGATGTCGAGGTCAATCGCCACGAAGACCGGCGTCTGGAACCGCTCGCTGGAATCGAACGCCGCCACGGTGAGCGCGAAGCTCTCGGCGGGATTGGCGGGAAACAGGATGATGTGCTTGGTGTCGCCGTGCGACGCGAACGCCATCGAGAGGAGATCCCCTTGCTGCGTGCGCGTCGGCATCCCGGTCGCGGGACCGGTGCGCTGCACATTGATGAACACGCCGGGGATCTCGGCGTAGTACGCGAGGCCTAGAAACTCCTGCATCAGCGAAACACCAGGCCCGGAGGTGCAGGTGAATGAGCGGGCCCCCATCCAGCCGGCGCCGATGACCATTCCGGCCGCGGACAGCTCATCCTCGGCTTGGATGATGCAATACCGGTTGAGGCCGGTTTCCGGATCGACGCGGAATTCCTGGCAGAACTCCTTGAAGGCGTCCATCAGCGAAGTGCTGGGCGTGATGGGATACCACGCCCCGACCGTGGCGCCGGCATAGACCGCGCCAAGCGCGCAGGCGGTGTTGCCGTCCATCAGGATCGAGTCGCCGGTGGCATCCATCGGCGCGCAGTGGAAGGGCAGCGGGCAGGAAAAGTGCTTGCGCGCGTAGTCATACCCGAGGTGCACCGCACGATGATTCGCGTCGAGCAGCGCCTTCTTGCGCCCGAACTTCTCGGCGATGATCCCCTCGATGACCGCGATGTCGATCTGCAGCAGCGCGGCGAGCGCGCCGGCGTAGGCGATGTTGCGAAGCAACGTGCGATCGCGGTCCCGCGTGAAGGCTTCGCGGCACATCGCGCCCAGTGGCACGTCGAGCAGAGTCACGTCGGGACGCGTGAGCTTCGCGTCGAGCGGCCACGACGAGTCGTACAGCACGTAGCCGCCGGGGCGAACCGTCGCGATGTCCTGCTTGAGGGTGGACGGATTGAGCGCGACGATGAGGTCGATGAGCGGCGGCCGGCCGGTGTAGCCGTCGCGGCTCACGCGAATCTCATACCACGTTGGCAGGCCCTGGATGTTCGACGGAAAGATGTTCTTCCCGGTGACCGGGATGCCCATCCGGAAGATCGCCTGCATCAGCAGGGCGTTGGCGCTCGCCGAGCCGGTGCCGTTGACCGTGCCGATCTTGAAGGCGAAGTCGTTGACCCCGCTCATCGTCCCTCCTGGCCGGCGTACACCAGCTTCAGGTCGAACCGCTGCATGTCCCACGCCGCCGTAGGGCAGCGGTCGGCGCACAGCCCGCAGTGCAGGCAGACGTCCTCGTCCTTGACCATCAGGCGCTTGGTCTGCGGCAGCGGGCCTGAGACGAAGAGCGCCTGATCCAGATTGACGGCGGGGGCGGAGAGCTGACGACGAAGCTGTGCCTCCTCTTCCGCAGGCGCAGTCATCGTGAGGCAGCTCGTGGGGCAGATGTCCACACAGGCGTCGCACTCGATGCACAGGGCGTCGGTGAACGCCGTCTGGATGTCGCAGTTGAGGCAGCGCTCCACTTCGCGCGCGGCCTGCTCAGGGGTGAATCCGAGCTCGACTTCGATGCTCACGTCGCTGAAGCGCTTCACGAGCTCTTCGTGCTGCATCTCGGCGCGCGGCGACGGGTTGTAGTCGTTGTTGTAGCTCCACGCCTGCATGCCGAGCTTGGCGCTGGCCAGCGTCATGCCCACCGGTGGCCGCTCAGTGAGCGGACGCCCGGTGCAGTGCAGGTCGATCGAGATGGCCGCCTGATGGCCGTGCTCGACTGCCCAGATGATGTTCAGCGGCCCCCAAGCGGCGTCGCCGCCGAAGAAGAGGCCCGGGCGCGTGCTCTGGTGCGTCACCTTGTCCACGACCGGCATGTGGCGTTCGGCGAACTCGATGCCCAAACCTTCCTCGATCCAAGGCAGCGCGTTGTCCTGGCCGATGGCGAGAATGACCGCGTCGCACGGAATCACCACCGTGCCGACCACCTTGCTCTTCTGGCGGCCGTTGGCGTCCTCGGTCCACTCAAGCTGGTCGAACTCCATCCCCGTGAGCACGCCGTCCTGCACGACGAAGCGCTTGGGGGCGTGGTTCTCGACCACGACGACGCCCTCGTGCTCGGCGTCCTCGAGTTCCCACGGCGAGGCCTTGAAGTGCTTGCGGCCGCGGCGGGCGATGACCTTCACGTCGGTGGCGCCCACGCGCTTCGCGGTGCGGCAGCAGTCCATGGCCGTGTTGCCCACACCGATCACGAGCACCCGCGGCTCGATCTGCTCGATGTGGCCGAAGTGCACACCGGCCAGCCAGTCGAGTCCGAGGTGGATGGTCGGCGCGTCGTGGCGGCCGGGGACGTCGAGGTCCTTGCCGTGCGGCGCGCCCGTGCCGACGAAGATCGCGTCGTATCCCTCGTCGAGGAGTGCGCGCATGCTCGAAATGGGCGTGTCGTACTTCATCTGCGCGCCCATCCCGATGATGTAGCCGCACTCCTCGTCGATCACCGACGCGGGCAGGCGGAAGGCCGGGATGCTGAAGCGCATCAGGCCGCCCGGCTTGCTGTACTTCTCGTAGATGGTGACGTCGTAGCCCAGCGGGAGCAGGTCGTTGGCGACGGTGAGCGACGATGGCCCCGCGCCAATGAGCGCCACGCGCTTGCCGTTCTTCTGCACGGGTGCCGTGGGGAGCCGGTCGGTGATATCGCCGCGCAGGTCGGCGGCGACGCGCTTCATCCGGCAGATGGCGACCGGCTTCTCGTCCACGCGCCCGCGGCGGCAGGCGGGCTCGCAAGGGCGGTCGCATGTGCGGCCGAGGATGCCCGGGAAGACGTTCGACTCGCGGTTGAGCAGGTACGAGTCGGCGTACCGCCCCTGGCCGATGAGGCGCAGGTACTGCGGCACGTTGGTGTGGGCGGGGCACGCCCACTGGCAGTCGACAACTTTATGGTAGTACTGCGGGTCCGAGACGTTCGTGGGGGGCATAGGGCTCGCGTGAAGACACTAGGAATTAGGCGGGGTGCGAGCGGGCGGGGCAAGGCAGGGCGCGGGGTATGCACAATCCGCCCATCCCATCAAGTTTGTTCGTCCCCTTTCCGGCGGTCCGATGCCTCTTGGCCCTTCCCCTGACACGCGACACCCCATTCCGGGCGCCGAGCGCGTCGCGTTCCTCAAGAACTTCATCACGCGCCCGACCATCGAGATCGGCGATTACACGTATTACGACGACCCGGACGGCGCCGAGCGGTTCGAGCAGAACGTGCTCTACCACTTCGATTTCATCGGCGACCGGCTGATCATCGGGAGGTTCTGCTCCATCGCTGCCGGCGTGCGCTTCCTGATGAATGGCGGCAACCACCACGTCGCCACGATGTCGAGTTATCCGTTTTCGATCTTCGGGCAGGGATGGGAGGCGGCGGCGCCGGAATCATGGCCGCACAAGGGCGACACGCGCGTGGGCAACGATGTGTGGATCGGCTATGGGGCGACGATCCTGCCCGGCGTGACGATCGGCGACGGCGCGGTAATCGGCAGCCTGAGTGTGGTCACCGGCGACGTACCGCCGTACGCCATTGTCGGCGGCAATCCCGCGAAGGTGATTCGCTATCGCTTCGATGAAGCCACTATTGCGCGCCTGCTCGCCCTGCGCTGGTGGGACTGGGATGTCGAACGGATCACGCGCAACGTGGCGGCGATCGCGGGGGCGGACGTATCCGTGCTGGAGCGGGGGTAACGGCCACGGCAACTGCAACTGCTTCACCACGGAGACACGGAGGGCACGGAGAACGGCAACTACCACTGCTTGGGGGAACTACGCTCGCCAGACAGATGCGAGCGTGACACGGTGTAGTTACCCCCAGTTTTGTAGTTGCAGTTCTCCGTGCCCTCCGTGTCTCCGTGGTGAAGCCGTTAGAAAGACCAGCGCGCCACGCAAACCAAAGCGTGGCGCGCTTCTGCTGTCTCTCTGCCGTTACGGAACCGGCTTGTCTGAAACCGTCGGGTACGTAATCCCCAGTTGCTCCAGGTAGTTTTTGTACTTCTTGGGATCGTAGTAGTACTTCCGCATCTGCTCGCGGTACTTCAGCAGGATGTCCTGGTTCAGCCAGATGGGCGGCTGATCCGTGGGGCCGATGAGCGGATAGTACTTGGTCGTCTTGGTCTGCTCGTTCGTGAAGTAGTCCCACGCGTCGGTCACGAGCTGCGGCGTGGAAACCAGGTCGAGCACCGTCATCGCCTGCACCTTCGCGCCCGCAACCACACCCTTGTGGGCGATCGGCGTGGCCATCGCGATCGCGCTCGACCAGTTGTGGCCAGGCAATCCGGGCACGTTCGAGGGGTAGCGCAAGGTGATCGTGGGCACGTTCCAGCTCACGTCGCCGATGTCATCCGACCCGCCGCCCATGCGCAGCGCTTCCGGCTGCGGGCCGCTGAGGTTGCCGCTCCCCGTGCTGAGTCCGCGCTCTGGCTGGCCGAGCGTGCGCTGCACGCCCTTGGCCATGATCTGGTCCTTCTCGTCCCACGATGGCATCCCGACTTTCTTGATGTTCTGGTACATCGCTTCGGCGACCGGGCGCGAGAAATGCGCGCTCCACCCTGAGCCGATGATCATCACCGTGTCGAGCTGCGTGTCGGTCATCATCGCCGCGCCCTGCGCGATCTTCTTGCCGATCTCGAAGTTCGCCTTCACGCGGTCGGAGTCGCGCTCACGGAAGTAGAACCAGATGGTCGCCAGGCTGGGGACGACGTTCGGCTGATCGCCGCCATCCGAGATCACGTAGTGCGAACGCTGCGGCAGCTCGAGATGCTCGCGCCGCATGTCCCACCCCATTCCCATCAGCATCGCGGCGTCAAGCGCGCTGCGTCCGCGCCACGGCGCGCCGGCCGAGTGCGCGCTCTGCCCTTTGAACCGGAACTGCGCCGAGATGAGCGCCGTGCTGCTGCTCTGCCCCCACGACACGCCGAGATCGCTGCTGACGTGCGTGAAGAGCGTCACGTCCACGTCCTTGAAGACACCCGCCCGCACGAGGAACGCCTTGCCGGCCATCTGCTCCTCAGCGACGCCCGGCCAGAGCACCAGGGTGCCGGGCATCTTCTTCTCGGCCATGATCTCCTTCACCGCGAGCGCCGCGGCGATGTTCAGCGGCACGCCCGAGTTGTGGCCTTCGCCGTGGCTCGGGGCGCCCTGCAGGTACTCGTCACGGTAGCCGACGCCTGGCTTGGTGTTCGTCTTCGGGATGCCGTCAATGTCGCTGCCCAGCGAGATCACCGGCTTGCCGTTGCCCCAGCGCGCCACCCAGGCCGTGGGCATTCCGCCCACGCCGCGCTCGACCTTGAAGCCGTTCTGCTCGAGGATTCCGGTGAGGTACTTCGACGTCTCGAACTCCTGCATGCCGAGCTCGCCGAAGGAGTAGACCATGTCCACCATCTCCTGCACCAACTTGGACTTGGCCTCGACCCGCTTGGCGACATCGGCCTTCAGCGCCTCAAGGTCCGGCGAGGACGGATAGGTGTACTTGATCGAGTCGGCGGCTCCGGTCCCTCCGCGCTGCGCGGCGAGCGACAGGGGCAGGATGAGCGCCAGGCTGGCCACGGCCAGCAGTCGGACGGCAAGACGCATAGTGAGTCCTCCGGTGGGGTCGGCATCTGGGAGAGGTACGCACCAACCCCGCGGTGGGTTGGAAGGCGACAGGGGGCGCTCCTCTCGGCGATATTATGAAGCCAACCCCTGCCGGGCGTAATGTCCGCGGCGGAGGCGGAGGCCACATGGCACGATTGCTGGGGACGTTGGGGATGCTGATCGGGAGCTGGGCGGGATGGTACCTTGGCGCGCCCGGCGGCTTCTTCGCATCGTTTCTCGTGAGCGGCGTCGGCGCCGGCGTCGGGTTCTACTATGGCCGGAAGCTGGCCGGACGATTCGAATGACCCAGATCGAAGTCACCATCACCTATCTCGAGATGGAGCACCCCGCGATGCTGCGCGCCAAGCGCAGCGCCCGCGCCGGGCTGTCGCTCGAGCGCGTGGACCCGCCGTCGGCGGAGCTTGCCGCCAACTTCTACTGCAACATCGGCAACGAGTACTTCTGGATGGATCGCGCCGAATGGTCGGAGGAGCAGTGGGAGGAGGCGTTGGCGCGTCCCGGGACCGAGCTGTGGGTGCTGAAGGTGGAGGGCGATGATGCCGGGTTCTTCCTGCTCACGCAGCCCGCGCCGCGCACCCGCGAGATCGAGTACTTCGGCCTGTACTCTTGGTATGCGGGGCAGGGGCTGGGAGCGCATCTGCTCACCTGCGCCATCGAGCGGGCTTGGGAGGCTGGCGCCGATCGCGTTCTGGTGAACACCTGCACGCTCGACCACCCGCAGGCGCTCCCGAACTACCAGGCCCGCGGCTTCGAGATCGTCCGCAAGCGCACCGAGTGGCGCATGCTCCCGGAGTGATGGGATGTCACGCGCCTTCACCAAGGAAGACTCAGGCAACTGGGGAGATCCCGGGAAGCGCTTCGCGCTTCCTCCGCGCGACGACCCAGGCTTTGACGAAGCGGCGGCGGAGGCCCTGCTTGAGGCCGCGCGCACCGGCGATACCGGAAGCGCGGAGATGGCCACCGGCTACTACTGGGGCGAACAGACGCTCCGGCCTTACGTGGAGCGCATCCTGGAGCGCGCGCGCCGCGAGGGCGATGACCGGCTGGAGCAGCTCGCGGAGCGGTTCCTGCGTTGAGGCGGTGTGCTAGGTTTGAAAGATGAACCCGGCGCCCATCGCGACTGCTGTGCACGCTATTCAGTCGTTGGTGGCGCCGGTCTGATCTTCTGCAAGCGCGAGATCTCTCTCGCGACGTCGTGCCTGCGCATCGGGACGCACTGCGCGTCACCAACGCCGGCCCTCCAACCCAACTGCTCGTGGCTTTTGCCTCATTGAAGTTGCATGCCTCCCTCCAGCGGGGGCTCAAGGAACTGGGCTTCACCCGCCCAACGCCCATCCAGATGGACGCCATCCCGCCCGCGCTCGAGGGGCGCGACCTTCTCGCGTGCGCACAGACGGGGAGCGGCAAGACGCTGGCCTTCCTGCTTCCGATCCTCAACCACCTGATGGACAAGAAGCGCGGCGTCACGCGGGCGCTGGTCATCACCCCCACGCGCGAGCTTGCCGCGCAGATCGTCGAGGACATGAACGAGGTGGCGGTGCACACACCGCTCACGTCGGCCGCGGTGTACGGCGGGGTGGGGATGGGGCCGCAGGAGCACGCATTTCGTTCGGGGGTGGATGTGATGGTGGCCTGCCCGGGCCGACTCCTCGATCACTTCCGTCACCCATACGCGAAGCTCGAACACCTGGAGTACCTGATCCTCGACGAAGCGGACCGGATGCTCGACATGGGCTTCCTCCCCGACATCAAGCGCGTGCTCAAGCACCTGCCACCGCGCAAGCAGACGCTCTTCTTCAGTGCCACGATGCCGGCGCCGATCGCGGCGCTGGCGCATGAACTGCTGAAGCACCCCGCGACCATCAATCTCGAGCGCAAGGCCGCGCCGGCGACCGGCATTACGCAGGCGGTCTATCCGGTGCCGCAGGAGTTGAAGGGCGAACTGCTCGTCGCGCTGCTCACCGGCGGCGCAATGAAAGAAGCGCTGGTCTTCACGCGCACCAAGCACCGCGCCAATCGCCTGGCCGAGTTTCTGGCGAAGCGGGGCATCAGTACGGAGCGCATTCACGGCAACCGCTCGCAGACGCAGCGCACGAAGGCGCTCGAAGGGTTCAAGGACGGGACGTACCGCGTGCTCGTCGCTACCGACATCGCCGCGCGCGGCATCGACGTGGAGGCGCTGGGGCACGTGGTGAACTTCGACGTCCCCAACGTGCCTGAGGACTACATCCATCGCGTGGGGCGCACGGCGCGCGCCGAACTCACCGGCGAAGCGTACACCTTCGTGGCGTCGGATGAAGAAGAGGAGTTGCGCGCGATCGAAAGGGCGATCAACCGCCGCCTCCCGCGCGTGACGGTGCCGGATTTCGACTACAAGGCGAAGCCCGCGGCCAAGCTTGAGGTCCCGCTGGCCGAGCGCATCGCGGCGATTCGCGCCAAGAAGGCGGAAGATCGCGCGCGCGCGGCGGCCAAGCTGGCCCGGCAGCAGGGCGGCCCGGTGAATCCAGCGACGCGCAGCGACGCCCGCCGCGATCCGCGCCAGGAAGCGCGTCCCGCGGCGCCGCGGCGCGACGACTCGCCGTATGCGACTTCCTCGTCATCAGATCAGCGGTCGGGAGGTGGCGGACGGCGACGGAAGCCGTTCCGCGGCGGGCGTGGACGCGGCGGGCCATCGCGTGGGCCGCGTTCTTGATCCGTTGAACCTCACGCCGGGATGGCGGACGCGTTTCGCGCCCGCGCCGACAGGCCTTCTGCACCTCGGCCACGTCGTCAACGCCATCTACGTGTGGGGGATGGCGCGCGCGCACGACGGGCGCGTGGTGCTGCGCATCGAGGACCACGACCGTTCACGCTGTCGCGCCGAGTACGAACAGGCGCTGCTGGACGACCTCGACTGGCTGGGCTTTGTCCCCGATGAAGGAAAGACGAATGAGTTTCGCACCGGAGCGTCGCCGCGACGGCAGAGTGACAACGATTGGCGCTACGCGGCAGCGATTACGGCGCTCGAGCTTCGCGGACTCGTCTACACGTGCCAATGCTCCCGTGGCGACATCGCCCGGTTGGTGGACGACGTCCCCAACGAGGAAATGTGCTATCCCGGAACGTGCCGTGACGCGCAGTTGCCTCCCGATGCGTCGCCGCAGCGCCGAGTGCGCCTAGGGCCCGAACGTGAGCGGTTCTTCGACCTGCTGCGCGGGCCACAGGCACAGGTGCCCGCCGCGCAGTGCGGCGACCTGCTCGTGCGCGACCGCTTGGGGCAGTGGACGTACCAGTTCGCGGTCACCGTGGATGACTTGGAGCAGCAGATCGACGTGGTCATCCGCGGCGAGGATCTGCTCGAGTCCACCGGCCGTCAGCGGGCGCTGGCCCGGCTGCTCGGACGGCGGCGTCCGCTGCAGTTCCTGCATCATCCGCTGATCCGTCATCCCGACGGGACCAAGCTGAGCAAGTCGGCCGGCGATACCGGCGTGCGGGAGCTGCGCGCGGCCGGTCTCAGCGCCGCGGAGGTGATCGGACGCGCCGCGCATTTGGCAGGACTCCAACCGTCGGACGCCCCCTGCGCGGCGACGGACGTTCAGCGGTTTTTCCAGTAGGTTAGAGCGGAACCCCCGAGCCCGAACCCCCGTAAGATGGGCATGCGCATCGCTCACGTGACTCTCCGGGCCGCTCTTGCCGTCGGAGCCCTGCTGTTCGCCGTTCCCTTGGGCGCGCAGGGGACGGATCCGGCGCCACTGCAGGCAACACGCCTCGCACCGGGCGTTCGCGCCCCGTCACTCGATGGGCGACTGAACGACGCGGCGTGGCAATCCGCGCGAGCGATCGACGACCTGCGCCAACGGGAGCCGCAGGAGGGAACCGCCGCCACCGAGCGCACCGAAGTGCGCATCGTCTACGACGAGCACACGCTCTACATCGCCGTGCACGCGTTCGATCGTGAACCCGCTGGCATCGTTGCCCGAATCCTCGAACGCGACCGGGTGATGGAGACGAACTTCGACGGGTCGCCGCAGTTCGGCGGCGACGACGCCGTCGCCATTCTCATTGACGGTTTCCACGACCACCGCAACGCGGTTGTGCTTGCGACGAACCCCAACGGTGCCGAGTTCGACGCGATGCTCACGGACGAGGGGCGCGAGTTCAACATCGACTGGCGTGGGATCTGGAGTGTCGCCGCGGCGCGGACCGCGGATGGCTGGGTCGCCGAGTTTGCCGTGCCGTTTCGTTCGCTGCGCTACCGTCCGACGGGCGACGAATGGGGGCTGAACGTCTATCGCATGATCCGGCGCAAGAACGAGGAGGTCCTCTGGCGCGGCTGGACGCGCAGCGGCGGCGGGTTCAGCCGCGTGAGCCTCGCCGGACACCTGCGAGGCCTCGAGGGGCTTCCCGCGCCGAGGCGGAGCATCGAGGTCCGTCCGTATGTGCTCGCCGGCGCCGACCGCGAACGCGACGAAGACACGGATCGCTTCACCAAGACGCCGCGCGACGGACTCGGTGGCGAACTGAAGGCGCAGCTCACACCCGGTTTGGTGCTCGATGCGACGGTCAACACCGACTTCGCGCAGGTGGAGGCTGACAACCAGCAGGTCAACTTAACGCGTTTCAGCCTGTTCTTTCCGGAGAAGCGAGAGTTCTTCCTGGAGAACGCGGGGATCTTCGAATTCGGCGCGCGCGAGCTCTTTGGTCCACCGCCATTTCTCCTCTTCTTCTCGCGACAGATTGGCATCTCAGAGGACGGGCCCGTCCCCGTGCTCGGCGGCGCGCGCATCACCGGTCGCGCCGGACGCCAGACCGTCGGCCTGCTCTCGATGGCCGCTGACACCGCCTTCGACCAGCCGAAGTCGGCGTTCAATGTGCTTCGCCTCAAGCGGGACATCGGCGGCAATGCGTACCTCGGCGCGATGGTCACCGACCGGCGAAGCGCCGACGCGTTCAACACGGCGGGGGGCGTGGACTTCAGCGCCTGGCCCACGCAGACGCTCAACGTCCAGGGGTTCGCCGCGCGCACCACCACCAAGGGACCCGGCGGCGATGGCGGTGCCGCACGGTTGGCGGTGAACGTCCAGACGGGGCGGTACGGCATCAACGCGGCCCACCTGCGCATCGGCGAGGAGGCTGATGCGCAGCTGGGGTTCATCACACGCACCGACATCCAGCAGAGCTCGGCGATGAGCCGTTGGACGTTCCGGCCGACGGTTCTGGGGTTGCGCACGATCAACCTGCTGAACTTCAGCGACTACATCGCGCGTCTCGACGGCGGGTTGCAGGATTGGCGAGTGGCCAATGCGTTTGACGTGAACTTCAACTCCGGCGCGAGCGTCACCGTGTTCCAGCGCATCGGAGAGACTCGGCTGGACGAGTCGTTCGACTTGGCTGACTCAGTGTACGTGCCCGTGGGGGCATATGACGGGGGCGTCACCGGCTTCTTCGCCTCCACAAACCCGGCGCGCCCGCTCACGCTGCGGGCGAACGGCGAATCGGAGTCGACCTTCGGCGGCCGGATGGGACGGATGACCCTGACCGTGGCCGGACGTGCTGGAAAGCACCTTGGCGTCAGCGTGGACGCTGGGCGCAACTGGGTGCGCCTGCCAAACGGGTCGTTCACCGCCGACCTGATTGCGACACGCGTCGGCGCCGCGTTCACCACCCGGCTGTTTCTGAATGCCCTGGTCCAGTACAACTCGCTCGACCGGCGCGTCGCCAGCAACATCCGCTTCCAGTACATCTTCCGGCCCGGCAGCGATCTGTACCTCGTGTACAACGAGGAGCGCGGCTCGCTGGCCTCGATGTCCACGCTGCAGTCCCGCGGCACGCGTCTGAAGATCGCCTACCTGCGTCGGATCTAGTCGCCGCGAACGAAAGGCGCGTAAGTTCGGGAGACTCCTCCTGCGGGGTTTCTGATGCGCCGCCTCGTTCCGTTTGCTCTCCTTGCCGCTGTCGCGGCCTGCTCGCCCTCATCGCCCACCCCCGGCGCCACACCGGCACCGGTGGCCCGCGTCTACCCCGGCGCAGACTGGGAGCGC